>JAABUL010001415.1_pt1 | contig 46009 bp, 35 predicted proteins | sample 5559151 | NCBI WGS metagenome assembly JAABUL01 (sample SAMN10711876, study PRJNA513368) | rock metagenome | isolation source: Antarctica rocks | place: Antarctica: Victoria Land, Pudding Butte sud
TCAGCCGATTCTGTTCGCCGTATCTCTGGGGACAACAATCCCCCTCCTAATGTCACGACTGCATATGATAGATCAGAGACTCCTGAACATATTCTGAAGGATTCACTCATGATAGGTAGATTTGTAAGCTTCCATGATAACAATTATTTCGTGATAATTCCGGAATCATCAGTGTCCGAAATGGCTACCAATGCTTGACAAGGGCCTATCGTAGTTTTCGCAAGAAAATACTCAGACAGTAGAGGAAAACCATAACAGCATGTAGACGATTGACTTTGAGGTACTTTCAAAAACAGCTGCACATGATATACCTCGCGATCCAGAATTAGAAAGGCAATAAACCTGTAGAGATGAGTAATGCATGATGCAAGCATTCTTGTTCTCAGTCTCACTTCAGTCTTCCTCATTTTGTACTTTCAGAAAAACGTAGCTTATTTGAGGACGGATGATAAAATTTACAACGGTATGAATTGTTCGAAACATAGCTTACGTCCTTGCAGACAAGAGCATTATCCTTTTGTATTATCACTTTCCGCTTCAGAGCCCAGCATTACGTCCCTTAGGCTGTCAATGAATGGATCAACCCATTTAGATTTCCCTTCCATACTCCTTCCGCAATAAAAGGTGAGCTCGAATGTTTCCAGGCCTCGGACACGCAAAAGTAGAGCCGCCCAATTATCTGAAAATGAGAAGGGGGATATGCGAGGGTCGTAGGGACGTGTGAGCCATTGCCAGGCATTGACACCCGAAGCTTCGAACGGGTCCTACCGGATGTGGCTGGTAAGCATACGTAGCAGACTTAGATCACCAGTACGAAGAACGCAGAACAAATTTATGACATACAGGTCCTTCAAAAACATATATACATACCATTCGCAGCGCCAACTTTAGATGTTTCAGACTTGTCATTGATTCCATAGTAGTGCACATGTTGAGCCAGATATCATTACGCTTCTTCTCGCCGAAGCGTGGCCCTTCGCTCAAAATCTCTAGTGATCGTATCTCTTGCAGTTGCAGTAGTGATCTGTTTTCCATGAACATCCTATAGGCCTGAGGGTCTTGATAGAATTTGAAGGTATTGCCTGAATAAGGCATGAGGGATGCTTCGTGGTAGACGAGACGGCAGGTCCTCAGCAAGGACAAAGTGACAGGCTCTCTGGTATCAAAGCAGTACAGATGCTGGCGGTGGCCAGTACAGTGAGGCATAAAGCAGCGTACAGACTTTGGTGAGGCCTCACCCGTCGATAGAGCCTGCATAGACAGGATGTGGTGACTTGAGACAGATAGAGCAAAGGTATATATTTTGAGACGTATCTCAGCGGGAAGACTCAGGAAGCTTACTGGAGGCTGTTGTGCTTCATTCGACTGAGCAGCAACTGCGGCCTGGTAATTCATCAGAGCAGTTGACGAGTTTGAAGGTCGGAGCTTGTCTTAAGAATACTGCGATTCGGATGAACTGGCCTTAAGCAGAACTGCCATTGGCTCTATCTTTTTCGTTGTTGTATCAGATAAACCACAACTCGTTTGCGGAGAGGAGAAATCTAAGCTTGTCAATGCAACGCGGCGCATGCAAGCGCGCACGTGACATGGATAGACTCCCCGCCGCATTCAAGATCATCCAAGTAGATGTCTTCAATCTGGTACTTACATTCTAGCTTAGTTTATTTATCTAATAAAGTACTAAAGTTCCGACTTTATATCTGCATGAGCACGGAGGGACCGAGAGCAATCGAATCGGAGCGCAATGTGCATGAGTGTACATTGATGATGCCCACATCTAGAAACTTTGACGAGACTGCCGAGCTGATATGGACATGATATGGCGATTTGATGATTTAGCATCCTCACTGTTCGAGATTCAGATCGAGCGACGGCAACAGCAAAAACAACATCTTGAGGTAGTGCTTGAAAGGTTCGACGATCCTTCGTTTTGATTGATTCCCCAAGACGTCGCCGTTGAACTCTTCAATGCATATTATGTCTACTTTGTTTCACTCTTCATCCTTTATGCTATTTATCCTAGAGATTCGTATACATGACGGGTCTCGGAGCTGAGCAACTTTATTATATGTAATGTTCTATCTAATAGAAAAGAGCTAACGACAATTATCCTTACTTGTCATACTTGCGAGCAAGGGTTTTCATGATTGAGACAGCACTCGACTTGTAGCCGCCTCCAAAGATAGCATAATGGTTCAGATAGTGGTATCTAGTCGAACATCAACTATCATCAGACAAGCATCTGATTAGGAATCAACTTACAGTTCATACAAGCTAACCCTGTCTTCGTACTCGTCCATCGGCTCGGTCTTCGGGCAAAGTCGATGATATTCGTTCATGAATCCTCCCCCAAACCCACCGAACATCTTCATGATTCCCAGTTCGCATTCTGAGTGAGCGTAGCATGCACTAGGGTCAAAAACGACGTCTTCTATCCCTCCCTGACCTCCTAGCCTTCCTCTCCCCTTATTTCCTGACCAGAGGTCTCCGTGAATCACTACAGGGGCAATGCCTTTGCCATTGTTCAAATGTTTGTCTCCCAAGAGCTTCGGTACTATGAAATCGACCGTCTTCTCGACCATAGACCGTAGCTCAATGTCCTTGCCATTGGTCCGCTCGCTTTTTTCAAGAACCGGAAAAAGTCGATTCTCTGCGTAAAATTGGGCCCAGCTTTCCTGGTAGTCATTTGGTTGCGCCGTATCTCCACAACAAGTCGTAACAGGAAATCCAAACACGGGTTTAGAGAAGCCTTCTGGTATCGGCGCAGGGGTAGTATGAAGTTTTGCGAGCTTTGCCGCGAGAGAGAGACCGGAACCCTTGTCTGCAGATAATGAGGGAGAGTTTGAATCGAGATCTAGAAAATCTGTGACAAGGAAAGCACCACTTCGATCTTCTAGCATGGCAGATGCGAAAGCAGCAGGGCACAAGGAGGGAACGGCGTTATGGATCGCATTGAGAGAAGCTTGCTCGCCTTTGAACATGATTTCTGATTCTTTACCTCGACCAAATTTTAGAAAGAAGTGCTTTTGGCTGCCGTCTTTAAGCTCAGTACTGACTTTGGCCGTGGTCGCGAAGCCAGAACCTCCATGCTTAGCTACAGAGGTAAGGGATTCATCCAGAGATAGGGCACGTATGATGGCGGGGTCTATTTTCATGCTGTGTGGAAATTCCTACTGTAGAGCGAAGGGGGAAATGAAGTAGGTTTCGTTTAGGTAGTGATCGATGTTTTTGTCACTGGATCCATTTGGAGATGTTAAGTTCCTTGGATGGCTGAGGTTACCTACGATTCCAACAGCCATCGCAAATCTACGTCACAGCGGTTCTCCTTTCACACTTGCTGGAGAAAAGATTGTCAAAACCAATGGCACGCAATACCACCACGATATGATAATTCGAACACTCATGAATCATATGCCTTTAGCTAATTTTTCTATTTACATTTCATACAAAACCTACATAAAGATACCACATCAGTCACCCCCTCCCCGCCCAAATCGGCTCATAGTAGTCCATGTGCAAATTCCGGATGAAATCATTCTTACAGGAGACAGTTCCCACGAAACTACCCCGGTTGGAAGCTGTCTATCCGCATTAAACAAACGCTCGAAGAAAAACTAGAAAATATGTTCCTCGAAAGTTATTCTTCCACCTCTTCAAAATGTCATGTATATGCTGCTGGAATCAATGAAAGGAAATGTGATCCGTGCGGTTTCTCACTCCGGCAGATCCCCTTCATGACCTAAGTAGGTTGGCCATCTGGGTAAGGGCTATCCTTGTCCTTTCCCTGACATCAAGCGATGGATCGGACTCGATTACTTCGAGTTGCTCATAGAACCCGAGCTTTACCAGCTCCCGCGCTCTGGATCTGCTATTCGGTAAGTCCGCTGAAGAATCATGCCAACTAGCGTTTATGACAATCCATGCACAGGGACAACGGACTTCTGGATCCGAATGTGAGAAGAGAGGAACAACAAGCTTCAGGAGTTCTGATTGTGAGACGAGCAACTGCCGATGTTTGGGAAGGCCGGCTGCAATATGGACAATGATATACAAAACGGAGACGATTATTTTGGTTGGCGGCTGAACTCGCCTCACGCCGTTCTCGGATGATCTTCTTTCACGGTTGAAAGCGTTCAAAACCCTGGGTCGGAGTTTGTTGGCTAGAAGTTCGAAAAGCTTGTCTTGTCCAAGTTCTTGGAAGATGTGATCAATCATTTGAGGAGCCCCAGGACCAGCTAAAATGTTTCGAAGCAGATCGAGACCCTCGCGCTCTATGTCATGGCTTTTGATTGTTTCAAACTCGCTCGCCCGAGGATCATGCTGACGGCCAAGACACGCGATAGGCTTGTGCTCGGGATGAGACCTACTCAAGGCCCCAATGCTATCAACCATGTTTAGATCTTCATCGCCATCATCGTCAAAAGCTTGACTAGACTCCCTTGAACTGTCCTCGACGGCGTTGAGCAGGTCAACTTGCTCTCCCGCGGCATTGGGAGTACCCATTGTTATAGGAGTTCTTGTTCCCGTCTCTCGATCTCCTCTAAATCCGGAAGGGAACATGAAGTCATCCGCATCATTCGAAATTATCTGCTTTAGCCAGCCAGGTCCGAGCTCCTCGAGACACGTCATTTTTAATTCATTAGGCGCCCCAAGGACAAGATGCTTGAGCGCCCATACAGAGTTTAATCGTAGTTCTGCAATCATGGAGTGCGCATGTTCACACAAAATCTTCAGAATCCCCGAATCAAGGATTGCCTACATGGAAGGTGTAAGCAGGCGAGTGGGTCTGATACCATGAGGAATGAACTCACCTCTCGCATTGGGCTGAATTCCAGAACTAGGTTACAAATGACAGCAGTGGCTGAAACTTGGATGTCAATATCCGAATGCCTCAAAAGAACGAACAGTGGAGCTGCAAGACCAGCGTCCATGAGATCCGTTCTCAATGTGCTCACAGACCTGGAAAGTCCCCTTGCCGCCCCGCAAGCAGCTAGTATTACATGCCTTGGATTCGCAACCTTCCGGTCCACCAGAGCTCCATCCCCGGTCACCTTCGCGTTGGTAGATAATACAGACGTCATACTATAGGGCTTCAAGGATTCGATCACAAAAGGCACTACGCCATTGTCTATAATTGTTTTCCTAAATTCATCTTTGAGGGACGCAAGTGCCGCCAGTGCTATTAGGACTGCTTCCCTCATTTTAGTGACATGGAATGCCGCAAGCGAAAGTCCACCGGCACCGAGCCTGGACGCATCGTCTTTGGTCTCCATAGTATCCGCATCATTCCCCTCCGGCGTCCATAATGATGCTGTAGAGCCCTTCGGAAGTGGGTCATACGACTCCTTCAGTAATTGCGAAAGCTTCTTGATGGCCCCAGCATCAACAGCAGCGCGTTGTAATTCGATGCTGTCGACAGCCAACATCGCTAGGACAGCGGGCGCTTGTTCTTTGATTGTCCAGTCAGGATTACTAAGAACACTAGCATCGTATGGATCAGGGAGTCTAGGGAACATGTCCCAATCCTTGTCAAGCATCCGGACGAGCAATGGTACCAGCAATAGCGCGAAACCCGTCTCTCTTCGCCTGCTTGCGAGTCCGCAGCGGTACAGAATTGCCAGAATCCAGGTGGCCATAAGCCTTGTCATACCCTTTTCGGCTCGTACGACGTAGATAAGCCAAGCTATTAAAGGACTTTCATCGTCCTCCGTAATCTCAAACGCTTCAGGGGCTGGGCTGAAATTTCGGTTCGTCTGCGGCTGTTTTCCGAAGGTCCCGGTGGCGCCGAGCGGTGGATAATTTGACGCCAGCGCAGGCGACGCCCGTTGATGTGAACTCGGCAGCTGAGGTAGGAGAGTCTCAATTGGATTGAGCGAGGCCTGACGATTTCCGAATAAGTTGGGATTATAGGAACCCCATGTAGCCATCTTCTTCTGGTAAGCAGAAGCTGCATCAGGTTCAATCCTAGGAAAGACGGCCGCGAAAGCGGGCGCGGACAGAAACTGAACAGCACGGGCTTTTGAATGCTGTATAATACCACCCACCGCCTCTAGAATCGGTGCCAACCTGGATCTCACAGTTGCGGGGGGGAGATCTTCAGATTCTACAGTGACCGGTATCAAACAACAACCAGTAGCAACAACGAAAGAAGCCAGCCTGCTTGCCAAGGCCTCCAGTACGCCACTTCGGGCGAGCAGTGCGCGTTGATATTCTTCTTGGCATGTTTTCGTTACCAAGCTAGCCGTTAAAGAAATCTGCTGCTGAACCGTCACAGAACTAGACGTCTGCGACAGTAAGTGTGTGATACTCCTGAGATGTGTTTCTGTATAGAGAAAGGTTATCAATCCATCAGGAATTGCATTCCTTCTTGAATAATCTACTCTTCTTGTATCCTCCAAGGAGAGTGAGTCCGCCACAGTATTGAGGGTTCTTAGCGCCGCGAGTACAGCCGACGGGGACGCCTCCCATGGCGAAAGTACGTCTAACAGCGGACCAACAACACCTCCGGCATTCAGAGGATGGACGTAGGCAGGACCTCCTAGACCCGCGTACCTTAAGTCAGAGAGTCCTTTCAACTTCGCCAGAAGAGAACAGCTTAGTTGTACTGACCGTATGCCAGACTACCAACGATTATGATAGCCTGAAGACGAGCTTCTTCTTCATCGGTACGACTGCCTTTCCTCCTTGTTTGGCTTGAATCAACATTGTCATCACGATGTTTTCTTCTCCCACTTCCCTTATGTGTATTTAAAATACGTTTTAAGGGCGCCAGCACCCCTAAACCAATCCACATGTCTTTCTTCTGTTCATGACCAATGATTTCATTTTTGAGCGCTCGTAGTGCAGCTACCTGGCTGGCGGGAGATGAGGGGCTTCGGAGTTCTGCCAGAATAGGAGGGGTAGACGGCCGTGTCATGGTCGTGCAAAAGACAGGGTACTAATTGCGGATATGACCTACTGCTTGAAGGTCGATCGCGGAACGAGGGGAACGAGCGTTACTCGGTCTGGTGTGAGAGAACGGCTGTGGCAGAGAGATATGGCCTTCAAATGTCGGTTCGTGATATGTATCGACGCCTCTTGAAAAGCAGTGGGGGGATGTAGGACCCCAAGTACTTATTATCCAGATGATAAATCACTCGTTCAACACATACATCTCGTACTGAGCATGCACTTGGGATTTCTTCCTTCTGGAATCAGACTTGAATGGTAGCCTCACAAGGTGGCTGCTCATTTGCTCCCTCCTGCACAGGTAAACTTGACGTGACGGATATAGATAGAGTGCGGAAGACCGATCCCGCCTTAGTCATCAATCACGTGACGTGGCGCGGGCCATGAACTGTCAAGCATCTACTTTCTACGGATAAGCTCAACCTTCACTGTGCGCTCTTTTAGGTATGTATGACCTTGTCATCAAAGAAAAGGCTTTGGTGGATTTCGCGAAATTCATGATACAGGATGCTCAGACCCCGTTACTTCCTGTTCATTTCATGATCTCAAGATTATCATCAAAGTACTGCTCCTCGTGCGTCCATATGTTGCTTCACTAAAGTAAGGCACCTCAGGTACAGTACATGCGGCTCGCGCTTGGTAATTCTCCCGCTTCCGGGCGCAACAAATCCTGCACTGACTCGAGCGTTTTCTTTATGCTTTGTGCTTTATCCTTTCGACTATTCCCCAGCAAATACCCTGTCTTACCACATGGCATCCGGCCATCGCAGTTGCCAATGGAGCGTATAGCTTCATCCATTACTTAATGAGATTATCTGCATTCGCCTGATCCGGCTCGTCAGTGGCCCCCAAGATGCGCCATTCCCCTTTATGCAGCGGCTACGGAACTTGGATTAAAGCTATGGCCTATCTCAATCTGCCCGACTGCGTGTTGCGGGAATGACACTTGAAACGTCTCTTGGTGATGGATATGTTATGCGGCTCAAAAGACACCAGTGGTTTTCCCTATTGCCTGGTACTCTGCAGGGCGCAAATTCGATGCGGCTGTCGGCAGTCACCGCAGTCCCTGTGCTTGTACTTCCGAAAGTAGATCTTTGTGGGGATGAATCTGGGGAAGACGGCGTCAGCGTCTTCACGACTCAGTGCGCACGGAGAACGGCGTACATCTCATGGCATCTATATCTGTAGGTATATATATAGCTTACCTGACATGCCACCGAAAGAACAATGTATAACGCAGAGCACTTTCCAATCGACATCTGCTCTTCTTGTGAGCAACAAGAGCTTTCACTGTAAAAGTGCACAGTATACTTTTTCCAACGGCCATGTATAAACGACCGCGTTGTGGTGATTCCAAGCGGCTGCCGTACGAGAGACAACGGCAGGCGCAACGACACTATTACGCAGATGGGGCTTGGCGCACTTCCTCTCTACGGGAGTCCTGTTACTCTGACTTCGCTCCATGTACCTACGACGAACGCACTTTTATCTCTCGCCTTTACAAGTATGCTCTTACCTTATTTGCCCAGACAAACGGTAGCGCTCTACAACGAAGCCCTTTTTCGATTACAAGCGGCAGCAGCAACCATTCCGACGAGGATTTTGAGATGATAACATCATCTCCCTCGCCGACGCTCCACGCCAGGACTGCTTCAACATCTCCCGGAGCGGGACTCCACCCTGTCTCCCGTCATGGATCATACCGATTTTCCTCTGGCAAATCTCCACGTCCCCACATCAAACCTCCATCCCCAGCAGCATTTCCACGGTATCCCGCACAGTTACAGTCCGCTGCGCCCAACCCCCACAAACGTCCCTTATCTACGTCAAGCCAGTCGACAAATCCTTCGACCAACGAAACGGTAGACGTGGGCACACAATACTCTCCTCCTCTTGTAGGCGTGCCATCAATGGCAAGCCCTCTTCATTCGTCCGGCAAGCGGAGGGGCCTGTCTAAGTCACCGGAACTTCCTGCGGAGCCAACCCTAGCACCGCAGAAGCCTTTCAAGCCTACCTATTCATCGTCATCGATCCCCCAAGCAGCCGCCGCACCCCCAACAACGCTTGCCAAATCATCTTCTTCGTCTAGTCAAGGCTCGTCGCCCAAGCGAGCTCGCCCGCACAAACTTCCAGTAAAACACATGCCCGCGCAGTATGAGACCTGCGATGTTAAGGACCTAGTCGTACTTATAAGTAACATGCTTATGGAACTTGTAAGGTTCAACGATGACATCCCGCTCAAAGATGGCCGCCTAACCAGGTTTCATTCTCGAGCTCCACCTGGAATCAGTGTGAAGGACTATCTTCAACGTCTGGCAACGCATGCTACCCTCTCGCCGCCTATTCTACTCAGTATGGTGTACTATATCGACCGACTATGTGCTCTGTACCCCGCCTTCACCATCTCCTCCCTTACGGTCCATCGGTTCCTCATTACCAGCGCTACTGTAGCAAGCAAAGGGCTCAGCGATTCCTTCTGGACAAACAACACATATGCTAGAGTTGGTGGTGTCAGCCTCAAGGAGCTCGCCTTATTGGAGCTAGAATTTCTATGGCGGGTCGAGTGGAGGATCGTCCCGAAGCCTGAGGTACTCGTGGATTACTATCGGAGCCTTATAGAGAGAAGCGAAGGCTTCAAGATTGAAGGAAATCCAGTCAGTGAGAAGAGTAGTAGTTTAGGAGAAGGGGACCTTTCCGAGAGAGTGGAGCAAACAAAATTTGCAAAGGATGAGACGAATGGATGAGCTTGAAACGACCAGTTTCCAGCAGCTTTCTCCAACGGCATAGAGCTTTGCTAGCTTATGGCCACACCCGTTTGGTGTTTAAGTGCGCAGCATCAGGCCGATGCCAACGCCTATCACCACTGTGAAACCTTCGGTGGAGCCAGCCTTCGTCTCGATATACGCTACCGAGGACAGATCTCCAGAAGCGACACGAACATAATGTACATAGTCTCCATAGGAGGCTCGTGGTGGTGCTTTAATGAGGTGATGGTGTTCTGACGCGGGGATCTGGGGATGGAAGATCTGGCAGCTAGGATCCGCATTTACAGCTTATGGGACTCAGCTTGAGTGTACTAGTGTATATATGTACATCAGGCGAACATTGGGGACACCCTCATCGAATGCATCTATGTCATAGTACTATTTCTGTCATGTACATCACAGGACAATACGAGTCACTATGAGAGGAATTTACGATCTTGCTGAAGATGGCAAACCAATACATTTCCCCGAACAATTATCCTTCAAACTCTCTTCACGCTGAACGGTACATGACTGTGTCAAGATGTGTGGTACATAGGACAGGGTGAACCTCCAAACAAGCTTCGACATAGTCCTTCTCATACAGCATCATGGTTCACATCTTTAAAGAACCTCCTTCACCTCACAATCTCGTACCTCGAGTAGTCCATGCATTGCATCCACTAAGACCAATAATAACAATATCGTACCTGAGGTTATACATCGAATTTTACCACCAAGACGAGAAAGTATCCTAGAAACCGAGCCTTCTAGAAGAGTACTCGGGTTTAGAACTATCCTTGCTTGATCATCAAGACGGGTCATGTGATCCACTCACAATGTTGACACCAGCTCGTAGTATACCAGAATTCGTATTTTATACCCACTCTAATCAAGATCATACCAAAACACCATCAATGTTGGGCAAGATCGTTTTAGGTCGGTATCTTCAATTGGTGGGCATGCGAGAACGACCTTTTCTAGGAGGCGGAGGAGAACGCTCGATTGCTTCGACGTCCTCGTCTTTTCGTCCGGCGACTAATATCACAACAGTAACGGAAGCGGCATATGCCTCTCGGATAGCGCAAGCCATGCAAGTCTCGTCAACGTTGGCGACGATAGCGGAGAGACCCATGTAAGCGCACCTAGATGAATTAGTACTGTAGAAGTGAAGAGCTGGTGAAGTTAGGATTTACCAAGCACGAGCAAAGACTTCGTTGTCAGGCACGCCAAATGCTTCAACCACCAGGACTGCTTCATCATCGTACAAGTCATGCTCTACTCGAGGATTGCTTGAACCCGGTTCGCCTATCGGATCGAACGCAGTTGCTGTGAAAGGCAAGGTTGCATCGACGCCGCCCCAGGAGGACTGATCGAGTAGACCGTCAACTCGGATGGATTTGTAGGCATAATCCCAGAAGAGAACATGCGGTCCTTGGCATGGGATCGCTTTGATGTATGAGGTGTCGTGGCGCAGTCTCAATGCGTAAGTGACCCCTTCAATGGCGAATTTTATGGCGACATTGAAGACTGAGGGTTCATCGCTTGAACTGTCCTTGGCATTGCGTTCGAGAGGGCAAGCCAGCTTCTCGATTCGAATCGTATCCACGACATGGTATTTTGGGCTAACAACTTGAAACTCATCCACGGGGATGATCTCGTCAGGAGGCCCGAGTGGATCACTCCGTACCGCCATGTTCTTGATTTTCCGCTTGGTCAAGCGTGTCGGTACAGGATCAGGGTTTGCGATCACGCAACGGACTCGCTCGAGCTTGGCCCTATATCGCTCAAGGTCGGGAGTGTAAAGACATGGCCCGATCCAGCTAGCATCTTGGTTTACACCTTTTGCAGCGCCAAGGACCTTACCGACAATGCTAGACCAGTACCAGTATGTGGCGTTTCTGTATTGGAACCCTGACTGCGGATGCATACAGTTGAGACCACTGAGCTTGTGTCCGTCTTTGGTATCACAGCCAATCAGACATTTCATCGCGAACCAAGAGGAGGAAGGGCCAGGCAAGATTACCCCAGAGAAGAAAGTTTTTGCTTCGGCGCTACTGAATTCAAGTGCCGTTTCCCCTTTGGTCTCTTTTTCAAGTAAGTCGCATACCTGCGCCATGTTTGGCCACTTGAGTGCCCATCCCAATTGTTCAAGCTGCTTGATCCGAGCAAGCTTGTTGTATGCTTTGACCTGAATAGATGGTGCAGAACCCCAGGAATCTTCGAATCGGGCATGTTCAACTTGCGTAATCGACACGTTCGACAGCCATAGTTTCGCAAGTGTCACGCTCCAAGCAACTCTGTCTGGCAGTAGTGAAAGGAAACGATGTTTCTCAACCTCAGCGAAGTTTGTACGATCGATGCGAAGAAGTATTTCGATGCTCAGCAGAAGCTGATGGAAGAATAGATGAGCCACTTCTAGATTCTCGTTGTCATAGTAGGCTGCAATGACCTGGGAGTTAGGGTCGCTAAAGTCTATCCAATAGGTCGTATCTAGGACAGCAACCAGAACGTCTATCTGCCTGCCCAAGTTGTTCTCTCCGGGCATATCCATATCCGGGTCGTGAACCAAGTGCAGGTACAGAAAGCTCTCCATAGCTTCGGGCTGGTGCAGCACACTGTTATTTTGAGAGAAAGAGTAAGAATGTGTTTGGAACTTACGTCTTCGTCTAAGCCATATTCGAGAAACTCCAAGCGATCCAGAACCATCTTCAACGACATTGGCCTAAAAAGAACGACGGAGTCCGTCTCTGACGATGGTAGGTGGCGCGCGACCAAGCCAACCCAATGGTTCAAGGTGATCGTTCCAGGCGAAGCACCAAAGCACATGGTCATACTCGGCTGCTCCAGACTCTCCCATGGCATTAAGCTCTCGTATGCCCCATCCAATGCAAACGACATGCCTTCTGTTAGTGGCGAGAGCTTGGACGAAGATTCCAAACTCTCATTACCGTCCATCATCCCAGCAAACGCATAGAAACGAGAATGACGAAATGGCACGTTGAGGGTCTGGAAGGCAAACCCTTTGAACGAGGGAGCACCTTTGCTGACAATTGCTTCAGCTTCGTCAAAACTAAGTTTGGACCGAAGGTCAAAACCCTTTGGTGGCCATGTTAATGGTTGCAAAGACCGAGCACCAAACATACCATCATGTTGAGCGTCGTCCGTTACTTGTGGGCGTTGAGAATCTTGAGAATCAAATGAACTGGTGCGATCAACAGCATATCTCGATGGCAAGCCTTGAAGATTGGGAGCTGGGGAAAGCGAGCTCAATGGGCTACGACGCGAAGCACGTAATTGCCGACGCTCGTGACATGACAAAGCTCTGTCGTTGCGCCCAGACTGGGGATCACGTCAGTCACAACCTTTGTCATTGATATTATTGGAGTACCTGAGGATGAATGTGCCCAGCCATGACTGTGTTATTGATGATAAGATCCCCGAAAGCGCTATGAACGAGGTCGATATGTTGAAGGTAAGCGCGAGTGTGATCGAGTGGAAGATGCTTGAGCAAGTGTTAGTTGATTGTTGTGTATAGGGCAAAGTCAGATATTGAAACGCAGGTTCGCTTAGTGCATAAACCTGCCAACGTTTTTTCTTGTTGACAAACTATTACAATCTTAACACTGCAATATTCATTTGGGATTCGATAACCTTACTCTCTATACCCTTGTCACACATACTCCTCCGAGCGTGTATAGACCTCTTGTAACCTGTGCTAGTCTTCAAGGACCTCACTAATGCAGACGCTGGTCTCAGAGATGTTCTATGTAAGTGTCTTCTCAAAAGGAAACGTCGGGTCAATCCTTTCATCGCTCTTCACACATGACAGACGAAATGTGAGACGCCAATGCAGGGGGGAGTGTATAGTAAGTAACTGCTTTTGCCAAGGCGTCCACGTTTCGAAGGTCAGACAAATATCAAAATTATTCAATTTTTGCCTTATGGACATCTTGCGATCATAACAGCCTGTCAATGAGTACTGGGTTCATCACCAAACAAGTTGAGACGAGAAGAGAAGTCGGCCAACACCCATCAAGAAAATAAGTAGACCTTACAGTAGCCTCTTCCAGTGGGTAGCATTTTCCCTTCTCTTCTGCCCTCACATGCATCGTCGACTAACTTCTGAATAGAAAGCGACGCAATTTCGTGATTCATGGTTGGTTCCTTTCTAGATCCATGACATCGACAGTCCTCTCGGCACATGTTAGAGGGACACCACGATATTTTGTTGGAAGAAGCTAAATCAGCTCCGAATAAAGGTCTGGGATTCCCGGTTAAAATATGGTACAAAGACGTCTGAAACCAGATCAAAGTACAAGGAGGGCTCTGAGAGATCAAAACTGCATGATTTGTCATAGACCATTCGAAGGTGGAACCGTGGAACCATCTGTGCTTCAGCCCAGAAATTCGAGAGCGTGGCTAGAATTTCCATCATGACCGAATGCTCCAGTGGCTGCGCGGTACTACGCCGGATTAGCAAGGTCAGAGAGAGCCAGAACATATTCGTACCTTGAGACTGAAGTTAATCGCAAGAGCAGCAATAAGACCAAAGCAAATCAGTATTGGCCCGAAAACGGCGTCGAAATCCTTCCCACTCCGCTGTTCTATCATGCGGCTGCGAACGATATACATCCACCAACCCCAAACCCCTGCGAAAGCAGCCACCAGAGTATAGAGGACAGACAACGCACTTGCTACGTTGTTTGAGGCCCCTGCGGCGTTATAAAGCCCGAGGGATAAGGACGCTAAAAGTACCGAGATATGTTGCCATTTGACGAATGTCCTTTGGTTCGCGAGCCAAACCTTGTGTTCTACGCGCACAGGTCCAGAGTCCTTGATGAGCTGGCCAGGTTCCCTGACTCCTGGGGGCAGCCGCATGAGTTCTGGTCGATGTGCACGCGCATACTTCGAGCTCGAGATTCTGGGCAAGAAGGTGCGTAGGTACGGCAGAAATTGTGGAATTGACGAACTGGCTTGCTGTACCTCGTCCTCCGAGCCAATCTCCTCAGCAGCATTGTCGGACTTGTGTTCAAGGTTTGCTAGTGTTGTCGCTGACTTGCTCACAGGGGAACCAACCGCTGCTTTAAATGATGAGACTGACTTCGATCCAAGCAGGCTACCTACAGCTAATTCATCCTCAGCCTGTTTAGCTCTCTTTCCCTGTTCTTCTTGAAATGCTGTTCCAGGGTCTCTCCTTATATCGGTCTCGAGGTCTTTTAGCCAAAATGGGAAACTATTGACATGATCCTCAAAAAGTTGAGCAACGCCGTGGACAAATTTTGAAAATCTCGGAGCATCTCTTACAAGATGTGAGGACATCAGATCATTGATCCACTCCTGGGTTCTTTTCGAGACATCATTGCGGACCTTTATCTCCAATAGAGCGTACGGAAATATTGAGATTTCCCCCTGCGGAACGCCCGGAAATGGGAATTCTATGCGCGCTGAATCGAGTTCTGCTCGATGCCATTGACCGAAATTCCGACACGGCCGATCGGCATCAAGCGAATCCTCCCGAATGAACGCCAAATTCGTATCGAGCGATATCCGGACTCTGTCATCGCCTGGAATCTGAAACGCTGTACGGGTATAATTGGCTCTTAGCACAGGTTGAAGTTCATTCTTCTGGATGAAAGACTGTACATCTTCCACGTTCTTCTTTAGCTCGGAAACTTCATAAGCGCCACTGCCTTGTCGCTCCCGAAGCTTTTCTATGGCTTTCTCCAGCCTGTACTCTCCCGTAACATAGGGTTGTACGTATTTTCCCTTTATAGGAAAGCGAATCTCTTCGCTACTACCATTCTCTCCAATTTTTTCCTTTTCCAAAAAAATCTCTGGCTTTTCATTGAGATGGCCAAACCATCTGAGGCGCAAAGACGACGCGTCGGAGAGGTTAGAGACTTTTTGAGTATACAAAGAGAATTGAGGGCTATCAAAGTACAAAGAGGTAATGGTAGGATCCGATTTACCACTGTCGACGACTTTAGAAGTCTGGGGATTATAGACCAGTACAGGTAAACGGCGAAGAATGTACGTCTTGACCTCCAAGATATTTTCATGATGTACCCAAACTGCGATCAAAGTTTCAGTAAAGTGTTCTTTGGTTCAAAGTAATTCACGTACACTTGTACGATTTGTACTTGTCCCCACTATCCTTCATCTCAGACATCGACCCTGCCTTGGCCTGATCGGGATGCATTTTCTGTCTCACAAAAGAGTACATTGCAGAAAGCCTTTTCAGTATCAGCGACCGTCCAAGAGAACAATTAGCAAGTACGATATGACCAACCTGTAAAGCAATGGTGAGTAGTCCTCTGTGTTGAACGGAAGCGCCGCCAAGCGCACCTGTAGCAACGGCCGAACCCTATAGTTTGTGCCTCGCCGCCTATCATGCTTCTTGGCAGCTTTGAGAAATCCAGTAAAATTAAACCGACTATATTTTTCCAATTCATTGATTTCGTTAATGATGCTGTCCAATTCTTTGAGCACTTCGCTTAACGTCTCCGCTTTCATCTGCTCGTCTGCTTCGGCATGGCCATCGACACCTTGCTCATCCTCAACAATCTTCTCTAGACTAGACTCACATTGAGATGTCCGTCCCTGAAGCTGTTTGTAGGTTTTAACTTGAAAAGTATTAACCTTCTCCAACTGAACGTTCACTAGTTCTTCGACGAATGCACTTTCATCCTCTTCGGTCCATTCCTGTGTTATATTGCATGTGCCCGATGAAAATGCATTGTTCGAAGCCTCCTCCTCTCGCAGCATTCTCTTCAACCTCGTGTAATCAATATAATGGGATTTCCATGGTTCGTATGCAGAATTTTTTAGCGTCTTTCCAAAACGCATATTAAGCAGGTATTGGAATTTTAGAGTTGTTAAAATCCTAGGTCTACGTATTGAGTGGTGTTGGACGGTTCTTTCTGAAAGCGAAATACCATTGGCATTGCATGCACGGCATGTTTAGTGGTGGTGGCCGCAGAGGTAGGGATGCAGAGCTCTTGAAAGTAGCCGCGCGCATAATACCGCTCTATGCCAACCGAGCGAGCCGAGGAACAGTATGTCCCCACATGATACATCGACCCTCTCACGTGCCTCTGCATGGAGTCTCCCCACACAGAAGGGGCTGCTGAGGGACTTCCCCTTACGTCGACGCTCATTAAGAAACTCAAAGCTGCCCTGAAGGCCCTTCACCACAGCCCGTATCCACATGTTCCAAATCCTCCAACATGCAAGAAACGAGCGTCTGTGGCTCTTATAATCCGGGTTCGGCCAACCTTCCTTTACCCGGCATCCTATGACAGCAGCAAGTACGGGGTAGCAGCTTGATCGTTTCAAGAGCGCTTGATCAATTTCTTTGCACAAGATTGGGTCAAGCAAGGGGATCCAGAAGTATTCTTTATCAAGCGCGCCGCGAGACAAGGTGATAGATGGACAGGCCATGTGGCTTTTCCAGATGGTAAACGGGAACCAGATGATTTGGATGATCACTATACAAGCGTTCGGGAGACCAGGGAGGAGGCTGGGCTTGATCTCGATGTGGACCATTTCCTAATGGTGGGTAACCTAGCTGAACGCGTAGTGAAAACATCCTTGGGAAAAGTGCCGTATGTCTATTCTAAGTGATCTCGGACACGAGCTTTCATATTAATGGTTCCAGACTTATGGTTCTCTGTCCTTTCATATACCTCGCCATGCGCTATGATCTTCCGCCACTGGTTCTGCAACCATCAGAAGTAGGTTCAGCACATTGGATTTCTACACGAGCAATATTGTCGCCAGCACTCAGGACATATGAGCGCTGCGACATAGCCGATAGTAGGACTCGGCAAGGTCACCAGCTATCGAGAGTGGTACTTCGAATTATGCTCGACAAGATGCTTTTTAGTGCTGTGGAGCTGATACCATCGGAAAGCGTATATTGCAGCTCTATCTCAAATTTCCTAACGGGAAATCGCATGCCGGAAACTAAGCTTACTAAAATCCATATCAAGTGCAGATTATGACGGCGTGATGATGATTTTAGAACAAATGTCACAAGACAGCCACTTCTCCTCTGAGGTTTGACGCTTGGCATCACCGCAGACTTTCTCGGATTCGTTTTCACTGAAGGCGCAAACAGTCTCTGAGCTTGTCTCACGTTGTCTTCGTGAAACATCAAAGCTGTCATTTGAGTAATTACATACAGCTTCAGGAAGCGAAATCATCGAGAGTCTAATTCTACTTCGATCGATGCTAAGTCTTACAACAACGAATCTCAAACAGCTGAGCTTGATAAACTTGATGTTAAGACTTTCACTATCACTATTAAACTAACTTCATTTAAATAACAGTTTATTTCTGACAAAATTTGTTTAAATAACTACTTTGACCTGATCAAAAAAGCGATAATTATTATCATCTTTGTAAAACTTGTTTTTAACTTTATAGAATTTTTATTATTATTGTTATTTCTAGACTGACCGCGTCGGGTCGGGTACCCGAGTTCGGGTCGAGTACCCGACCCGAAAAGTGCCGGGTCGGATTGGAAGATTTTTGGAAAAGTGTCGGGTCGGGTTGAGAAGTTGAACCCGAGCACTCGAGTCGGGTTGAGAAGCTTGATCCGATAACCCGACCCGAAAACCCGACCCGACTCGACAAGATATTAGATAGGTGTAAATAGCTTGGTCGAACAGCCTTCATGATTCCCTTCATGGCTTTCTACTATGTTTCCCCGTCATGACTTCCTACCAAAGTCAAACGGCCTTCATGTTTTCCCTTCATGTTTCCCTTCATGTTCCCCTTCATGTTCCTCGCCATGACTTCCTTCATGTTTCTCTCTATGTTCCCCTTCATGTTCTCCGCCATGACTTTCTTCATGTTTCTCTCTATGTTCCCCTTCATGTTCCCCGCCATGACTCTCTTCATGTTCCCCTTCATTTTCCCCTCCATGTTCCCCTCTATGTTTCCCTTCATGTTCCTCTTCATGTTTCCCTTCATGTTTCCCTTCATGTTTCCCGTCATGACTCTCTATCAAACGATCTTCATGTTTCCCTTTATGACTTTCTATCAAACGGCCTTTATGTTTCTCTTTATGACTCTCTACCAAACGACCTTCATGTTCCCCTTTATGACTTTCTATTAAAAGGTAATGCAAAAAGGTAATGCAAAAGCCAAAAACCGGAAAATTTTCTATATTTAGCTCTCTTGACGTCAAGCTTGAGTTCTTGACGAGTCGAGTCAAATTGACCCAATTTTCAGTCGAATCGAGTCGCGTCAAATTAAAAATATAAGCAACTCGACTCAAATTGAATTGAAAATGTAAGCAACTCAACTCGATCTCGATTTGAGTTCAAAATGTTAACTCGAAACTTGACTCGATGATCAGTCTACTTCTTGAGTTCAATGAACTTCGTGAGTTCAATGAATTCATCAAGTTCAATGAATGTCTTGATGACGACAAGCAGTCGAGACATTGACGAGTCAGCATGACAAGTGATGAAAGTCAAGAAAAGATGAGTTGATCACTCTTCATGCATAATTAGCGACTCAGAAAACATGACATCTGAACAGACACAGAAGCGATAAATCAGAAAATGCAAAAGATTCTCAATGACTAAAAGCATACAAAAAACTGTCTCTGTGCAGAGTTAACAACAGCTACAAATATCTTTATGATGAATTAAATCTTTCTGTAAATTCTACAGTATAACATCAGAAAGTCATTAAAAATTCAGAAATCATTTCTGATAAACAGAGAAATTCATAAATTCAACATAATAATCATTCAGAAACAAGATTGCAACATTAACGTTTTGCAAACATTTAGCTCAACTCACAACTTCTTTCATCTAGTGAAAGACTCATCATCTCAAGCAAGAACATGCATTTATGTCAACAAGTATTTAAAACTCAATCAATGAATGATGAAAATTATTGAATTAAACATTTGCTTAATCAAGTTACAAACTAGCAACTTGAAAGATGAGATACAGACATTATGACTCATAAACATCTACAACTCGTGCTCACTGTCTATCATCTTTATAGAATAATCATTTACTATTTCTCATCTGAATGAATTAATCAAAGATGATTGTGAACAGTTAATTGTAAAAGATTTCAATCTGCATTATTTATACTGAGAAGACAGAAGATGCTTTACTCATTACATAGTAACTGATGCTCTACTAGACATTATTACGAACGCAAGACTAAAGCTATTGCTTAAATCAGACATAATTACTAGAAAGATTCACAATCAGCTCACAACAATAAATCTAGCGTTTGACAATGAGAAAATACAGTTCATGATATACAAATGCAAGATGAGAACTGATTTGCATTAAGAATCTAATCATCTTTCAATTGTTATAAAGCTGTGTTTATGCACATTCTTCATGCAGCTTACAACTCATCAATTATAAAAGAAAATAAACACAGAAGCATTAAACACTCATTTAAAAATACATCTTTTCGTTGATCATCTTTTCAACAACAAGACAGCAATAGATGACAGAGTAGCTGAGATCATTCATGCATTACAAAAAGTTATCAAGAAGTTTACTTCTTGAGCAAAATCATCAAATTAAGCACAAGACTTCTGAAATCAAATCTGCTTAAAAGTTGTGACAAAATTGCAACAATTATGAATCATATGAAAAACGCAAAGTATTCTAGAAGCATGAAACGACTATCTGAAATACAACGATCACAAAAACAAGATCATTAAAGAAGCAAAATGTTCACATTTTAAATCACAGATGCATAAGTTGAGCAACAAATTGAAATTGATTTGATGCTTTGCAAAATGAGTCAGAATTGAAAGTCAGCTACTTAAGAAACTTTCGCAGTTTTCATCACTAAAGAGCGATGATTTCGATCACATAGCAAATTCATTCAAAGAAAAAACAAAGATTTTACGAAAGAAGTTCTTCTCATCATTATTTCAAACAAACATCAGCAACATTTCAAGATCATTTATATTGATGACAGTATCATTCAATTCAGTCTTATTGCAAGATGAAATGAGATAAATGATTCAATGAGTAAAAGTTGACAAAGCATCAGAAGCATTTGAAATTTCAAATAAAGTGCTTTAAGCGAGTTTAACAGAATTGACTTTGATACTAATCAGTTTGTTCAACACATGTGTAACTCACAAATATCATTTGAAGCAGTTCAAAAAAGCTCAAACAATAGTACTATGCAAATTAAAGAAAAGCAATTACATTAATTTGAAAATGTATTGATTCATTACTTTGTTAAACATCATGAGTAAGACACTGAAATCAATCATGATCAAAAGATTAAGTGATATTACTAAGACTCATCACATGCTTTCGAATGTTCAAATGAGAGTGAGATGCAAGCAATTCATGATCTCAGCGCTGAATTTACTAGTAAATCAAGTACATGCAGTATGAGATTGCAAAATTAAGTACGTGATCTTCATGCTTAGTTTAAACGTTGCTGAAATGTTTAATCATGTTTTGCATATCAGACTTCTGCATACTTTGAGAATGAGAAGAACATTGAACTACATAGTCAAATGAACTTGCAGCTTTCTGAAAGACAGAAAGTCATTGCTGATGTTCAATAAACAAATCAGCGTAATGTGATAAGTAAATGCTAACATATCACAAAAATCTCTCATATCATCGATTTTCTTTCTATTTTTTTTTAACGCAAGCTTAATCAAAAAATGCAAAGCTTTAGAAATCAAAATCGAAGTACTTGACTTTGTAAATGACATCAATATTCTGATTTATAACAAAATCACAGAATCAATTTGCAAAATGCTGAGTTGAGCATATTATATCTATGCAAAGTGAGCTTGAACTCATGATGTTACATTCACTTCAGAGAAATATGAATTCACACACTTCACTTGCAAGTCAAAAAGATTTGACATGACAGTCAGTTTATGTATAGAAAACTCAATAATAAAGTTGAAATTGAACATATGAATTCTTGAAGTTCAACTGAACACGAAACTACAATGAGATTTGCATCTTCATCAAATAGAAGCAGATCATGTCATCAAGATGCTGATGCTTAGTCAACTTAAGATCTTCATCTGAGAAGCTACATTCGCAAAAGCAAGACAGATATACTCAGTAATGATAAGATCAGAAATGACGTTCAAAGCATTGATATGACATCAACGTAATAAAGAAGAAAAATTGTTGAGTACAAAGTCTGAAATGAAGACTAGAAACTCTTCAGAATCAAGCGCTGCATCATGTGATTAACATTTTCAAGAAAGTGAACATTGAAACATTGAAAGTTGAAACATATACATTTTCGCTACATGTTCATTTGAACAAGCTACAGAATCAAGTCACACTACGCAGTTGAATTGATGACAGAACACAGAAGACTTGATGAGCATATGAAATCATATGTACTCATTTAATAGAAACTAATAGACTCATCTCTTGTTCTTTGATCTTTAAAAAAAATGACGTTTCTGAACGTTTCAATTCATAAGAAAGCAAAAATATAGTTTAGATGCAGATGACTCAATCTCTTAACATTGATTTAAACAAGTGAACATGCAATTGCACAATTTCATAAAAGTCAATGAAATTTTCAATAAAAAAACTACAAGAAACACATTGCAGACATTAATGCATCTTTCACTTAAAGATCTCATTTATTCAAGAAGTCAGTAAGAATGCATGATGATTTTCAGAAGATTGAAAGCATTCTTGCAATTTACATCAGAATTGAACGCATAAAGTTGAATGTTTATCTGCACTTGAAAAACATATTGAGCGCGAATAACTCTTGATGCAACTGCAAATGAAGTCATCAGACAGTCAAGCATATTCTGATGCATTGTTTGAATTGAATGCATCTTCGATTGAATATGTTACAAGACATTGACTTCACAAACTATCAAATCATCATTTCAATCACGAAGAGTCTCAAGATAACAGCAAGAATGATGATGAAAATGAAGTTGTTGAAGCAGTTTAGAATGACAAGAATACTCATTTTCTAACATGCAATCATCATGAACAAATTTAATACAAAGTCTCAGTTTTATTGTCTCAACTGCATATAGCAGTTGTATAAACAGCGAGCGATTTTATATCTCAAAGAGTTTTGTTCACTTAACACACATAGCATAGATTTCTTTCATGAGTTGATCTAATCGATGTCATAAGAATGTATGAATTATTATTATTATTATTATTATTATTATTATTATTATTATTATTATTATTATTATTATTATTATAAACTTCTCGACTGACAACGAGATTCATCTGTACGTGATGTTGACTACGAATCTTTGAATTCTATTCTGTGTTTGAATAGAAGTCAAAAGAGTCAAGAGATCTCAATTCGACGCAGTTTGAATGATGTTAGAACGTTGTGTGATCAGAAAAGTCGTCGTGCAGAGTTTTCACTCACGTGACAACATCTCTTCTAACAGTCACAATCGATCTACGAAGAAGATTAATGACATGTCGATGTCAGTAAGAGATGAAAAGATACTACTAGTGAAAAAGACAATTCAGATGAAGAGTCTGCGAGTTGTGACTACAAGTGATCGAAGAATTTGCGACTCGTCAACTGCGTCGATATCAAAACGTCTTCATCACATCGACAGTGTCGTCGAGTAATTGATGAAAAGATATCAGGTAGAATAGTCATTTCAAGTATTGAGAGACGTGACTACAGTGCTCGAAGAAGTAGTGACTTGTCGATCATGCTGATATACTGAGAAGACTTGAGCTCATCTTCTTTACTTGATGTCAAGTCATTCATCTATTCACATGGAAAATCGAGAGCTCAAGAGAACGATCAGAACGCATTCTCTTTCATTGATCAGAGTCAAACATTGAACGATTGCGATCGCACGTCTATACTAACAGTTCATTCAACGTCTACGTGACACAAGTCAAATCAAGAGAAGAAAAGAGTTACTCAATACAATCACACTCTACCTTCTCATCGTGTGCATCTCTCTTTCATCACATATTTCTCTGCTCAATGAATGACAATCATTGAGTAAGAGAACACAGCTCTACGTACGTTACAATCACGAGCATCACGAGTGCAAAGAAAACGTCTTTCGTCTTCGAATCGAGAATCGAATCGAGACATCGTTGTATAGAATATCGTCAATGAAGAGCAGAACAAAGACGATGCGTCATAATCAAACAGCACAGACACTCTCATCAAGAGTTTACTCGAGCGTCACGCGCTGAATAGAAGCTATAGATTCATTACTTGATAACACAGTGTCAATCTCATTGTTTCGACTGCGCGAAGCAATCATATAGACGACGAGTGATTTTCTTTCTCAGAGAGTTTTGTTCACTCGATATAAATAGCATAGAGTTTCTCATGAGTCGAGTCTAAATCGATGTCACAAGAATGTATGAATTACAATTACAATTACAATTATAAACTTCTCAAATCATCTGTTGATACAGACAATTATAAATCTCAAAGTCTGCAAAAAGTCAACGTGAAAATCGTGTTGCAACTGAAAAATAATGAATGAAGAGAAGTTCATCAATATTCTGAAAGAACAAATGTCAAAATCACTGTTGAATCATAAGATGAAACGTCAGCACATAAATGAGTACACTAAGCAATTGCTGAATGCACTGAAAAAAATCATTGAAATTTCTACTTTCTGAGCGAGATTACATGAAATGATCAAAGCAGAATGAATGAAGAAATGTATGAAGATTGTCAAGAGTATACAATGAATGAAAAGAAGTTGTTGAATCATCAATGACTGAACAGAGTATATTCAAGCATGTGATAAAAAGAGCAAGATCATCAGAAAACAGAAATGCAGTAAATATTAAAAGATCATGCAGAATGTTAAACAATTTTCGAAAGAACTGTTCAAAACTGCAAAATGAGTAAGAAATGCAATTGCAGACATATTGACTTAAGCGACAATTTTTTCTCTGATCAAGTCAGAGTGCTTCAACATTGCTATGACAATGCAAAATAAGATAAAAATAATGTTTCAGACTCACTTTTCATCATCTTCAGAGATTCTCATGCTGAACACAGAAAACTTCAAGTACTTGCTCTTGATTGAGAATGATGCTTCACTGATGCATTGCAAGATTAAAAAAGTTGTTTACAAAACAATGCTCAACAAGACTTTAAAACACACAGAATATATAAATAGAATAATGCGCAGACTCATTGATGATGCATCAGAACAAATACACACTCTTTTTGAAAAATGTTTGCAGAAGAAAATACAGTCAACTCAGTTTAAGAGCGTGATCATAATAATGATGCAAAAGTCAGACAAGAAAAACTACTTTAATGCAAAGATATATAAATTAATTGTGCTACTCAACATGCTGAGCAAGATACTGAAGTTCATCATATTTGAACATTTGCAAAACATCATAGAAGCATGCAATTTGATATTGAACATTCAAATGAGAACTTGCAAACACAAATCAACAAATACAACTTTGCAACTAATTATAGAAAAGATACACATTATATGAAGTGATATAAGAAAAAGAGTAATCTCATTACTGAATTTGAATGAGAAAAACATGTTTAACAATGTAACACATAGCAAACTCTTGCATGACATGAAAAAGAGAAAAGTTCTCAGACTGCTTCTTGAATTTGTGAAGAACTTTCTGAGAAATCAATGCATCATGATCACAATTAATGATTACACGATGATGAAATGCAGCATGAACATTAACATATTACAAGATTCTTCACTATCATTAATATTATATTTGTTTTACAACGTAAATTTGCTAAAAGCATGTGATAACATCAGATTGAAAACAAGCTTTACAGATTTTATAAACGATGTTAATATTTTAATATATGAAAAGTTCATAAAGTGCAACTGCAAAGTTCTTAGTGAGATTTATGATAGATGCAAACAGTGATCAAAAATGCACAACATCAAGTTTTCAAAAACAAAGCATAAGCTGATTCACTTTATGAAAATCTTTAAGTAATTTAATATGAATGTTAATGTAAAGTTAATAAAACATCAGATTAACTCAAAATCAAATATCAGAATTTTGAAAGTTCAATTGAACTTTAAGCTGAAATGAGTGATTTACATGCATTATGTTGAAGCAAAACTAGTAATTAAACAAAAGATCATGCAAATACTCATCAAGTCTACTTGAGACTCATCAATAACAACGAAAAAGCAAATATACTTTGTGATGATATACTCTTTGCTTAGTCATAAAGTCATCATATGATACACATCACAAAAAATGAAGAATCATTGAAAAGATCTGAACATCAAGCTGAGATCAGTACAAGAAAAAGCATTGTGACAAATCATCAATGTTTATTATGTGATATCAACAAAGACTTTACAGATAGAAACAAACACAGCATCAATAAATATTCATTTATGAAAGTTGATACAAAAGTTAATAATGAACATGAATTCTTGAAAATTAAATAAAGTTATTGAGATGATGATGCATCGAATTTGTAACAACTTGATACTCAAAAGAAATCAAAAATCAAAGCTGTGCAAGATGTTTTTGCAACTGAAGCAAAAGTGAATGAAAGAAACATTTAAATAAACAAAGATGAAGTGAAATCATCTTTACATGATGATTCTCTGATCAAAGTCATCAAGAATAGTTATAGTTGCAAACAAGAAAATGTCAATAAATCAACATTGTCTTGACATATTCACATTGAAGCAAAGAGTTTACTTGAATGATAGCAACAGTAGAAAGAATGTTACGATGATTGTAATGAGAATTAACTGAGAGTTAAATAAGAGACTGAAGAAATTGACTTTAGTCATTACTCATCATGAAGAACTGAAAGAATTGATCGCAAGAATGAAACATCTTGCAGACGTAGTGACAAAGAATCGAGAATGTCATGAAAAGATATACAAAGTATACAGTGATAGTCAGACTTCTTTGAAAACAGTGAAAACTATGATATCAACAAAAAATCAGACACGTCTGCAATGAGTTTAAATCATGCATGAGAACATTTGATTTTAAGAAGTCACGCTGAAGTTACATTAAGTGACGAGACATGCAAAAGTACTTGAAAATGAAGTAATGAATAAAATGATTGATGATGCACATGATTTGTTTCTATTGCTGACTGAGTGTTAATGCACTGAAGTGATGACAAGACTAATGCTCATACAGAAACAGATCAGATAAACATGAAGAGTAGTTTGAAAAAAGAAATTCAATGCAACTCATTTTCAATATTTAACATCAAAGATGATACATCAACATTTGTGACTGCACAAGAATCATGCAAAGTCTCACAGCGCATTATTGACGCAGTTACACATAAGAAAAATTGACTTCAATCAATTTCTATATGAGAGACAAGTACTTAATATCACTATGATGACATGCAAGTGTGACAAAGATTAAATGTTGATTAAGCACATTTTATTAACATGTTTCAGATGAAAAGTAGAATGAAAAGCAATGCAATGAGAAAAAAACATCATGAACTTGAGAAAGCTCTTAGAAATTGTGAGCGCAACAATGATGATCATTCAAATGATACTCTTAACAAGCATATTGAATCAATTTCAAGCTGTGACATTATTAAAGAATCAGATGAAAGAAAGAGAAAATAAAGAAGAAATAAATTCATAAAGTTTTTGCATTAAGAACAGTTATAGTATAAAGCGCAGAAAGAAGCGATTTTTGAAGCGAAAAGAGCGCTGCGCTAGCGCTGCGCTCGCTACAGTATATAAAATCTCACATAGATTCATAATGAGTGTTGAATTGAGTAAGAATTAAAAAAAGTCTTTATTCTTTTGTCACTTTTGATTTTATCATTTATTCTGAACTTTCATCATGTATATTAATCTATCTTTGAATTGACTTTGTATAAAATAAACGTCAATCTATATTTGATTTCACTGCTTTCAATAAAGTTAATGATGCTGCAATTTTCTGAAATATTAAAAATGTTAAACAGTTAAATTAATGAGTTAAAGAAGATTTGAATTAATTTCTAGAAGTTCTTAATGATCTTTGAACTCAGCAAGATTTAGACGTTGAAGCATTAAAACTATTCAACAAGATTTCTAGTGAAGAAATTTGAAAGAATCAATATGAAGACATTGATCAAGTTAAGAAACAGCTGAATAAAGATTATATAAAGGTTCAAGATAAGCTTACTGAAGCACAAAGTCAACTTTGAGTGATTAAAGATGATACATCTTTCTTTTCTATCTCTTCTCACTTTATCAAGCATTCTCAAAAGCTTTTTAATTCATTTACGTTTACTGATGAAAGTGAATTTATCTAAGATGATTGACAGAGAAAGATTCATGACAAGTTGAAAATCAATGTTGATCACTTTAACAATGATAAAGTGATTCTAGTTTACATTCATTCTTGAATCAATGAAGACACAGTCAAAGCTACATTAGCTTGACATCAATGAGATTTATTAAATCTTTATACAATGATCAAGAATCTGTTAAATGAACTTGCTGAGCTGTATAATGATTCAAACAAGAAGATTAACTTTCAAAGACAATACTTGAATCTTACTCAAGAATTTAACAAATTTAGTGATTTCTATTCTGTGTTTCAACGTCTGTCTTCTTATTTAAACTATCACAAGAGATAACTAATAGTTGACTTACAAGACAAGATCATCTTTCATCTTCATATGACTTGAAGTAGTTAAATGATTTAATCAAAATCTCTTAACAAGATTCATGTTTATCTAATTCATTTAAATAATGAGCATTAAGCTATGAAGAATATTAAAGACAAAGAATTAATAATCAAAGTCAAAACAACTAAACAAGTCATCTTTGCTGAGAAACTTTTAAAAACTATCTTCTATAAAACAGTTGAAGTTACTAAGTCAGTTAATCATTTAAAATCATGTAACGTGACTTTGATTAACGTCAAAGACACAGATTAAACTGATCGCGTCAAGTCAAGTCATTGAGATCAAATCGAGTTTTCAACTCATCAAGACTTAATTTGAGTCAGAATTCTTGATCTGAGTATTTAAGTCAAGTTGAGATGTTTAACTTAAGTATTTAAGTTGAGTCAGAGAATTGAAATTGAGTATTGACTTGAAATTCTCGACTCGATTCGTCAAGACATGAAGATAAATAGATAAATATTTTATTATAACTTTTTATTATGACTCTTTGTCATAGCTTTTCTATTATGACTTTCTATCATAGCATTTCTTCATGACTCTTCTTCATGACTTTTCTTCATGACTTTTCTTCATGACTTTTCTTCATGACTTTTCTTCATGACTTTTCTTCATGACTTTTCTTCAAAGCTTTTCTTCATGACTTTCTATCAAACAGTCTTCATAGTTTCTCGTCATGACTTTCTATCATAGCTCTTTATCATAACTTTCTATCAAAGCTCTTTATCAAATGATCTTCATGTTTCTCTTCATGTTTCTCTTCATGTTTCTCTTCATGTTTCTCTTTATGACTTTCTATCAAAAAAATAATGCAAAAAGGTAATGCAAAGGCGAAAAATCGGGGAAATTTCTATATTTAACTCTTTTGACGTCATTTTCGATTTCTTGATGAGTTGAGTCAAGAACTCAAATTGAGTATCAACTTGAAGTCAATATCAGATTGAGTCAGAATGTTGAAATCAAGTATTTGAGTTAAGTCAGAAGATTGATATCAAGTACTTGAGTTGAGTCAGAAGATTGATATCAAAACTTGACTTGACAATCAGTCTATTTTCAACATTGAATCTATAGTTATCTGATGCTTTGATGATGTTATGTTGAAGATATCATGTTGACGCAAGATAAGACAGATTCTCTCGTTTCAATCATCTTTAAGTATCATTGATGATGAGTAATTCAACGTGTCTTCAAGATTGCATCGATCATTTAACAAAATCAGCTAAAATTGACTACAGACTCATCAAGCTAACATCAGTCAAAAACATTTGTTTAGTCAAGCTTCTAACTCACAAGCTTTAATAGTCACTCATCAACAACTAATAGCTAGCTACAAGCGCTTGTATCTTTTGATGACAGTCATTTGTTCAAAAGACATCAATTGCTCAAAAGATATAATGCGCAATACATGTTCACTTTTCGTACGTTTTTACATTCAAGATTCGTATGTAATCAAATAAATCATTTGATGAATTGATTATTTAAGTAGCTATTTAATCATCTATTTAAACATGAAGAATGCTTGATAGAAAACCATGTAGAAAGTCATGAAGAGTGCTTGATAGAAAAACATGAAGAGTGCTTGATAAAGAAACATGAAGAGTGCTTGATAGAATGCTTGATAGAAAAACATGAAGAACGCTTAATAGAAAAACATGAAGAGTGCTTGATAGAATGCTTGATAGAAAAACATGAAGAGCGCTTGATAGAGTGCTTGATAGAGAAACATGAAGAGCGCTTGATAGAGAAACATGAAGAGTGCTTGATAGAAAAACATAAAGAGCGCTTGATAGAGAAACATGAAGAATGCTTGGTAAAGTGCTTGGTAGAAAAACATGAAGAGCGCTTGATAGAAAAACATGAAGAGTGCTTGATAGAGAAACATGAAGAACGCTTGATAAAGAGTCATATAGAGAGTCATGTAGAAAGTCATGTAAAAAGCATTGTTTGACTCATATTATGTGCTCGATTGACGTGTATTTTGAAGCATGTAGAATGTTTGATAAAGCGTTTGATAAAAAGCTCAGTCAATAGCTCAATAGATAGCTCAGTAGAAAGATCGATAGAAAGATTGATAGAAAGATTGATAAAAAGATCAATAGAAAGATCAGTAGAAAAATCGATCGAAAGATCAGTAGAAAGCTCACTAGATGACTTGATTGAAAGATCAGTAGAAAGCTCATCAGTAGAAAGATCAATAGAAAGATCAATCAAAAAATCAGTAGAAAGCTCACTAAATAACTTGATTGAAAGATCAGTAGAAAGATTGATTGAAAGATCAGTAGAAAGCTCAGTGAAAAGCTCAGTAGAAAGCATTGTTTGAAGCACTGTTTAACTTATGTTATGCACTTGATCAACGCGTCTTTTAAAGCATGTTTTGAAGTGAGTAAACTGACTAGTAGATGAACGAGTAGATAGCTGAGTTGATAGCTGAACATGTTGATATTTTGATTGTTGTTGTTCTAGAAAGTAGAAACTATGAAGGGAAAAAGAAGATGAAAACTTCAAACTTTCTAGCGTCAGTTTTATAAAGCTTGAAGTGAAGATTATTGAGTAGATAGTTGAGCATGTAGAATGATGAGTAGATAGAAAGTCATGTAAAAAGCATTGTTTGAAGCATTGTTTAACATGTTTTATGCACTCAATTGACGCGTTTGATAAAGAGTAGAATGAAGAGTAAATAGACAAGTAAAATGAAGAGTAAATAAGCAAATAAATAAACGAGTAGAATGAAAAGTAGATGAGCGAGTAAATAGATGAGTAAAGTGAAGAGTAAATGAGTGAGTAAATAGACAAGTAGAATGAAGAGTAAATGAGCAAGTAAATAGATGAGTAAAATGAAGAGTAAATAAGTGAGTAGATAAATGAGTAGAGTGAAGAGTAAATGAGTGAGTAAATAAATGAGTAAAGTGAAGAGTAAATGAGTGAGTAAATAAGTGAGTAGAATGAAGAGTAAATAAGCAAGTAAATAAATGAGTAGAATGAAGAGTAAATGAGTGAGTAAATAAATGAGTAAAGTGAAGAGTAAATGAGCAAGTAAATAGACAAGTAGAATGAAGAGTAAATGAGTGAGTAGATAGATGAGTAAAATGAAGAGTAAATGAGCGAGTAAATAAATGAGTAAAATGAAGAGTAGATGAGCAAGTAGATAAATGAGTAAAGTGAAGAGTAAATGAGCGAGTAAATAGATGAGTAAAGTAAAGAGTAAATGAGCAAGTAAATAAATGAGTAAAGTGAAGAGTAAATAAGTGAGTAGATAGATGAGTAGAATAAAAAGTAAATGAGCAAGTAAATAAACAAGTAGAATGAAGAGTAAATGAGCGAGTAGATAAATGAGTAGAATGAAGAGTAAATGAGCGAATAGATAGATGAGTAGAATGAAGAGTAGATGAGCGAGTAAATAAATAAGTAAAGTGAAGAGTAAATGAGCGAGTAGATAAACGAGTAGAGTGAAAAGTAGTGTTAAATCAGCTAAATCAGCTTGTAGCTAATTTATGTAGCATGTAAGCTAATCAACGATGCAAACTCAGCTGACAGCTAGCTTGTAGCAAACGTTTCATCTAGTAGCTAGCATATGCATCTTGAGCGCATTAGTATTGAATGAACTCTGCTCACTAGCTCACAAGCTATTTAAACTCTTTGTCAAAATGTTGATGAGTGCATTTGATAAGAAATCTCAATGCTCTGAATTTCATTTCAGATCAAAAGTCATCAGTCTGAAGTTTCTTTACATGAATGCAGCTACTCAAATCACATCTTCAACTGATGAGCATGATAAAACAATTATCTTCATCATATTTACAGATTGCACAAAGTTTCATTTAATGCTTAAGCAAACTTTCAATGATATTGAAAGTTGAAGTCATTTATCACTCATTTCTCGTCATCGAAAGATGTTGCATGAAGTAAATTCACTTCTCAGTTGCAAAATCTCATCATCATTTATCATTCTCTCTGACGATAAATTTATTTTATTGAAAGTTCATTGAAATGAACGCAGAATCTTGACAGACAGCGAGTTGCTATCGTTTAATCTTATGAGCTTTTGATTCTCAAGTTCTTCTTTGCTAAATTCAAATGTTATAAATAGTACTTAATACAAGAAGTATGACTTTTATCATTTATCATTATCATGTGAAAACTTCAATGCATTAATCAATGATGCAAAGCAAGTTTCTGCATATGAGTCTGACAACGAGAATAATTAAATGCAATATCTCTCTTAAGTTGACATATTAACTGATGAGCGTAATAAAACAATCATCTTCGTCACAACTACAGATTGCACAACGTTTCATTTAATGCTTAAGCAGACTTTCAATGACAGTCAAATGCAATATCTTTTTCAAGTCAACATATCAATTGATGAGCGCAATAAAACAGTCATCTTCATCATAATTACAAATTTCAAAACATTTCATTTAATGCTCAAGCAGACTTTCAATGATAGTCAAATGCAATATTTCTTTTCAGTTGATATAATCACATCATTGACAGAAACATTAGTATTTGCGAGCAAAGATGAATATCTGATGTGTTTGAATTTAAAGAGTGTCTGTTGAGAAACTATTAACTCACTCACTTCATATCATCAAATTTCATGCACATCAACATCATTATTCGTTTCATCGTCAGCAGCTTCATTAATCGTTGAAATCTGACATGCATACACAAGTTGTAGATGACGTGAATTATAAGAATGTTTAAAGCGCAAGACTTTGTATGCGAAAAAACATTCTAAAAAAATGATGATTCTGAATAAGATATGATCATATTTTTCATAATATATATTAAGCAGAATTTGAACAAGATCTGAATTAACAAGATTGAAGTGAGCAAGATCTGAATGAGATTTGAGTGAGTAAAATCTGAGTCAGATTTGAGTGAAATATAAACAAGATCAAAGACAAAGACAGTGAATGTAAAACTGTTTAACTATTGTATTGAATATTACTAAATACTACTATTACTATGTTACAAGTGAAAGCAGACACTTGATTTACTATCATTGCAATATACTACTTATCATTGATGACATTGCATATGAATGAATCAATGTTTTATAGAAAGATTTCTTGACAGTAGCTTTGAATTTGTATAATCAATATTGATTGACATCACTGATACAAGATGATTTCAAGCTCAAGACTAGTTGAAATGTTGACTTTATATAGTTTACTTTATTCAGTTTGCTAAAACTTCAAGTTGCATCTCAACTGTTTACTGTAGTAATTTCTCATATGCTTTCATTATCAATTATACTAATGAATTTGTAGATTTAACTATTATTATTTCTAAGTATGCTTGTGATCAATCAATGCAAATCAATAATCATACTACTAGCTATTAAATGATTCTTCAATATCATCTTTCTTGCACAATACATTAATATTCATTGCAGAATTATTTCATTGTTTAAACGTCTCATACTTCTCTGCATCTGCTAGTATTGAGTCGTCTTTAGAATTTCTAGTATATCACAGATGTTTATCTGACTTCAGTCTTAACTTCTTCATCAGTTGTAACCAAGTTCAATTTCACTGTGTCTGATATTTCTTTATCTTTGTCTTCTTTTTTCTTACTATCAGCTTGTACAAGTGAATCTTTATCTCTTCATTGAAAGTTGCATTATTCAAACTTGAACTTTGATCATTGATTTGATCTTGAAATATACTTGTTTATTTATTGTTCTTGATTGATGTGCTCTCTGTTTTTGCTTTAGATTCTGCTGCAAGCTGAGAGTTCGCTAAAATCAACTGTACATTAAAATTCTATCAATTAACTATTAGTCATTTCAACTGAGAGTGATTCATTAAATGAAGCATGATAATGATCAGAAGAACAACTTATGTTTCACTTATGTTTCTCTGTTTTTGAGTGCTTTTTATGTTGTCATTATTCTCATAATTATCAATTTTCAATAATACTTTATTGCTTTTCTTGATTATTCTATTCAAACTTTTTCACTGATCATTCATCTCATTTTTTGAAAGATCATTCAAGAATGTCATGTATTCATTGAAAATAAAAGTGATATTGAGAATCTCTTTTACATCTTCTTTTTTAACAAGTTTCATGATTTAAATACAAAGAAGTAATAGTATCACGTCTTGATGAATAATAATTTGCTCATTTCAAATTGTCATTAAACATCATCAATTAATTATAATGATCAGCATACTATCATTTCTGTGTTTGATGTGTAGATTTTGATTGATCTGCAAAACTTATACAAAGATTTCAGATTCTTGAACTTTGCAAGTATGCATGTTTTTATCTGTTATTCTCAAATGCAGTGAACTATCATTGCTGAGATGAAAGTGATCAGAAATATTAATAAAACATTAAATAATTCTCTGATATGATCTTGACTGTTATGAGTCTGCATAGAGCGAATCATATGAGTGTATTCTAACTAGAAGTTCAAAGCTAAGAAAGAAATATGTCAAACACGTCAAGAGTCTTATACTCACGAAGACGCGCTAGATTACTAGCGTGTCAACATCAGCTCTGTTCTAGTTTATGATAAACTAACATAATTTATGTTAAACTAACTCAAAAGTGCACACTTGTAACATTACTTCTTCTCTTCATCAGACAATGTTCTCATTGCTAAAGTTCAGTTGACTTTTCATCTTTGTTGAGTTGATTTCTATCTTGACTTGTTAGAATATCATTCATGAAAGTCATTCACAACTTTCAAGCATTCTTCAAATTTGCTTTCATTGACGTTGTATCAATGTAAATCAACATCGTATCTCTTTCAATTGACACAATACTGAAGTCATTTGTTTCTTTCATAATGTCTGAAGTTCAGTATGTTCTTCACTTTTCATTCATTTTCGTCTTCAACAACTATAAAGTTTGATGACTTATTGCGTTGTTCTTCTAATGAATCTTCAGAATTCAATCATAACAGATTTGATGAGAATTCGTTGTGAATCTTTATTGTTGATGATAGTTTCAATTGATATGCTTCTTTTGTCATGACAAGAATCTTAAAACATTTCAGCATCTTGTCATTCAGCTTCTTAAAAGATCTTGAAGTAGTGATGTTTCTTGAGTTCAGAAACATCATGTCATCTATCTTATAAATCATTTTCTTTCAATGCTTATCAGTCTGTTTCTTCATTGTGACTCTGACTCTTGCTAATGCTTGCTTGATCAATGCTAATAATTGTTTCATATGCTTGAAGATATCTTTCGCTTTGCTCGCTTCAATTCTAGCATGAGTGATTTCATATTCTGTCGAATTGAAGTCAAAGTTCATATGAGAATGAAAGTTCTTATTCAGAAATAATGTTAACTATTCAATTGATGATGAGATAGCATTGTTATTAACGAATTCAGTCATGAATAATCAGATGCTTCAGTCATCTTGCATGTATGAGCAATAGCTTCGTAAGTATCATTTCACATCTTGATTCGCTCTTTCTGTTTAATCATTAATCTGTGAATGATAGTTTGTGACCAATTTCATCTTGATGTTGAGTCTCAGGCATAAAGACTTTCAGACAATTGATATGAATTGCAAATCACGATTGAATATTATTAATCTTGATAGTTCATGAGTACGAAAGACTCATACTAACAGCAGCTTGATTGTTTACTTTACTGTGATTTCTTCGTCATCTGATCAACATGAGATATAGTGACGTTCTTTGAACAATCTGTTCACTACTGTCAGAATTGCATTGCTTTCTTCACTTTCTGATAGATTAATAATAAAGTCTAAGAATATGTTCTTTCATCATTGCTTAAGTATAAGCAATGACTTCAGTAGATTATTGATTCTATCTCTCAATGTCTTTGATCTACGACAAACATAATAGTTTTGAATGTAGCGCTTGATTGTAGTTCTCATCTTTGATCAGCAATATGATCATCTTAGCAAGTTGAACATTTAATTCATGTCAAAGTGATCACTGACTAAAAGATCATATGCTTCTTTTATCAATTAAGTGATCATTGACTGAGAAACTCACAGTTTATCATCTTTTCAGAGTATTTCATCAAGTACTCAACAGTTGTCTAGATTAATATCTTGACAAGTTCTTCTGTTCTGTCTCATGACTATTTGAATATCAATACATAGTTTATTCATTTAATTTTCAACTATAATCTGATTCTGAATAGAAATTATCTCTTCAATTGAATCTTCATTAGCTTTTGATTCAAGTTTTGAATCTGAGTCAGATCTTGATCAGATTCTTGATTAACTTTGATTGATTGCAAATTGAATTTGCTTTTCAACAATAGCACTTGATGATGATATAACTTTCAATCATTATTCGCTTCAACTGACTTGACGTTAAACATTCTGATCAGCGCGTCAACTTTCAGATTCTGTTTTTCTGACTGATATATAATCTTGAAATTATATTCAGATAACTTCTCAGCTCATTTAACTTGTCATCTGATCAGTTTTTTGATGATCATGAAGTACTTTAAATTCAGATGATTGATGAAGATTTTGATTGAAATATTCGTACATTTCAATTCAAGATATCAGTATTTCAAGCAGCGAATAATGATCAGCAATTCTTTATCATAGATCTCGTAGTTGCATTCTGCAAGAATCATATTCTTGCTATAGAAGATCACTGAATGCAGAATTTCTTCATCATCGTATTGAAACAATACGTCGTTGTTCACATAGTTTAAGAAGTCAGTTTTCAGAATAGCTTCTTTAGTTGAATTGAAATGCTTTAAGACGAAAGCTGTCATCACTTGTTGCTTTAGTTCTTCAAAGATCATCTGACAAATCTTTGTTCATTCAAAAAGATGATTTTTCTGAGTCAGCTTTATCATGAGTCAAACAATCTTTGAGAAGTTCTTTATGAATCATTGATAGAAATTGCAAAAGTCAATAAAGATTTGCATATACATTAACGAACGTGACACTTTTCAGTTTTAAATCACATTTATCTTTTGAAAGTTCATTCACAGATCATTGATGAATATCAGTAGTTCAAGAAACGAGATTTTCTGAATCTTGAATTCACACTTATCAATGTTTATCTGTAGATTGACTTCATGAAGCTTGTTTAGCATCTCTTTCATGTGAGTTTTATATTCTTTCAATGTCTTACTGTAAATGAAAATATCATTCAAATATGTTTAACAGAACTTATGCAGACAGTTGAACAACACATCATTGATATAATGCTGAAAGAACGTAGATTCATTGATCAATTCAAAAAACACTACTCTATACTTGTAAATGTTGAAGAAAGTAACAAAAGTAGTTAAATTCTCGCTTTCTGAACTCATGCACAGTTTATTGAACATGATGATAATGTTAAGTTAAGTTAAATACTTACTGTCTTGAATTTGAGTTAGTACTTCGTCTATCAAGAAAATTGAATAACGATTTCTTTTAATCAGAGCATTCAATTTTCAATAGTTCTTGCAAAAATAAAAACTATCATCTTTCTTTTTGACAAATAGTATTAATGAAGCAAAAGAAGCTTTGCTGAGTGTGATGAACTTCTTCTTCAAATTCTCTTTTAAATACTCTTTGATCTTCTGCAGCTTGTGACTTGACATAAAATATAATTAACTTTTAGAAAGTTAACTTTCATCTTCTAATTTAATCTTGTGATTGTATGATCAATGCAAAGACAAATGAATTGTCTTTTCTTTATTGAAAACATTCAGAAAGTCATGATAAATGATTGAAAGCTTCTTCTTCAGTTCATTCAATGACATGACTGATGTCATTTCATTTAGTTCTGCAAAATCTTCGACTGAGTTAAGTGCTTTATTGATTTCATTAATAATCAGAAAGAAGATCTTGATCTTCTTATTCTTGACTAAAGTTCAATATGCAGCGATTTTAATCATGACAATATTAATGATCTTCTTTACTTTAGTTAATTGAAAGAGTTGAAGTTGATCAAGATCAACTTAAGTGCTTTGCTTTCATATGAATGCAGGTTCAATGAATTGATTCACTGATTTCTGATTTGTAAGTCGCTTCAAGATGATCATTGACGTAATGATTGACTTTAAGTTCTTTGATTTTATTTTGCAGATTTTGCTTCGCTCAGATCTGTAAAATGCTGATTGACTGCTTGCTTTCAAAACAACAGATTTCAATGTTTTAATATTCAATGAGAATATTAATTAATCATTTGCAAAGTTTATCAAAATTTGATTTCTTTTCAATCAAAGATTTTCAATGATTATCTTGTGCTGATCTAAATAAGTTATTAATAAAAGCATCATTTCATTCTTGTTTTCTTGTATCATGATCAATGTATACAAAGTGTGTGTAATCAACTTTCAATCAGAAGTTTCATTATATAATTGAATTGATTTTAATTTTAACAGTGATATTGACTGAATATCAAAGCATTCACATAGCTTTGACATTAAAGATTCGTCAATGAAAGTTATGTTAGTGACTTCAGTATCTATCAGAGCGAGAAATTTGAATATCTTTTCTAAACTATTCAAGATGATATCAACAGTGAACGACTTGAAATTAAATGAATTATCAGACATACTGATGAAACAGAATATGAGTATATCATTCTCAATCACTGATCAGCGATGAAACTCATCTGTATGCGATGCTGACTACAAATCTACTGTCTAGCTACAGTAGAGTCTAGAGATTATCAAAAGTTTGAATGACATTGAAGCGCTGCGTGATGATGAAGCGCTGTGCATTGATCACGTGCAGAGTTTTCGCGATCGCGCAGACTTCAATAATCTTAATGCGCATGCTACAAGCAATCTGCACGCAGATGAGAAAGTCAAATAGAACGCAGAACTATGAGAAAAATCGGTTATGAAAATCATTCGATTCAGTATCTTGTTGTTATGATGACAAGAACTGAAACAAAACACTCTTGTGTTTGATCTGTTGAGAGTGATTAGCAGAAAGAACTTGAATCATGAACATTCTTTAGATCTACATGCTAACTACATATAAATCTTGTTAAGACTGCGTGTCTGTTACTACGATATGAGCAACTCACGAGACTCATTAAGTTCAACATAAGCAAACTTGAGAGTCTCGTTAATATCGTTTAACAGACGTTCAGACATAGACATTCTATACATAAGTGATACGCTGACGAGAAGACTTCATTAAGAGAAGAGAAACACAAGCGAGTTAGTAAAGAATGATTGAACTACGCTGTCTGATTAGAAGTGTAGCATATGAATATTTCTGCAAGACACAATCGATCTGCATGAGAAAGATTTCTACAGATAATGCGAAACAGATGAGTTGCACGCTTTACAAGCGAAGCGAGCGTCTGCAAGATGTGATATACAATGATGACAACTGTCGATCTTGAGAATCTTATTTCTTCACTGAGCTCTGACTCTTGAATGTCTTGATGATAAAATCAATCTCTAGTCAAAGACATCATCTGTATAGCTTGAGAAAACAGTAATGCATGTTGATGTGATTAAAGAAGAAATCGACTGCAATATTCATGCATATCGCTGATGAAACGTCTGCGACTCATGCTTAAGAAGTAAACTGTCGAAATCTGAGCAGTGAGAGATTTTGCTCATCTTGAACTGTGAATCTGCTGCGAGAGACTATCTCTCACTAAGAAGAAAATCAGCATAGAGATTGTGTCTTATGTATGTTGCATGCAACGTATGCAACATATTTTCGATAGACAATCATCATAAGCTTCGTCAAAAAGCAAATTTGCAAAAAGACGAAATTACAATGATTAAATGTTTGAAAAAGCAGCATCAAGAAGGGAAATCAGTATCAAAAGCACATATCAAATGTGAATTTAAGTCATAAATCACTAAAAGAGATGAGAAAAATCGATAGACTAACGTTTTCAACCTTTATTCAGCTGAAAATGAAACATGACTATTTCAAGAGCTATTTGCATAGATTATCAGAGAATAATTCAAACAAATGCTATGAAATATGCAATGCAAGACAAACGTCGAAGCATTTACTGCTGAACTGCAGACATTATAGAGCAGAGCAGATAAAGCTTAAGGAAAAAGCTCAGCTCAAAAACACAGACACTATATTGACACTGTTCATCATCAAAATTGAAAGAATCGCAACACTAGAGTATTTGAAAAATACTCGAATTGCGACGAGAAAATGACTATTAGAAACGAAAGAGTAGAACGCGAAGAGTGCGAAAGAACAAAGAAAAACGAAAGTACGATGACGAGGGTTGAGAAAGAGCGCTTGTATGCGCAAACTATCGATGTGATTGATCAACAGAAAGATATAAAGCAGCGACTTTGACCAGGTTACATGTAACTTAGCATACATACAGCGCTTAGACAGTGTCATAGTCATAGACTGCATGCACTTAATGAAGAAATAAAAAATAAAATAAAAAAATCTCAGTCACTACTTTAACGAAGACAGATTATTTTTCGAATTTGTAATGATTTCATGCACTTAAGTTGTTTTGAAGCATTCATATGCTTTATGTTCTGTCTTCTTGCATTTGAAGCAAAGTTCTTTCTTCAATAACTCTTTCTTGCTGAGATCAAGATTTGATATTCTGAGTTTCTTTCATGCAGAGATTGATGACGTAAGTTGAGCAGATGAAGTGCTAGCAACAAAGCGAGCAGCTGAGATTGCTGATGCTTTAACGATCAATTGAATGTTTAATTCAGTCAATTTAACATTGACTTGCATGCAAATGTTGATAAACTCATTCAAATTCGTGATTCATTCATTGAGCATTGCTCATTGAAGATCTGAGCTGATCTTATGCTGAAAATCATTTAGTAAAGTCTCATTATTGTACTTTAATTCTGCGCTGAATCTTTGAAATTTCATTCAAAATTTATAAAAGAAGATCTTGTTTTAATACAGCTTCAAGTACTGTCGTTAAGTCATATGATGATGATTGAAATCGTCGTACATCTTATTAATGATTAATAGTACTTCTTCAACTTTTAGAAAAAGATTCAGAAATATGTTTCTCATTTATGATGCTATGTGCTTGATTGCAGCTTCACTGACTCAACTTTCAATGTAAACAATCTTCAACTTTTTGATAAAAAAGTGATTCTTGTTTGCCTTCAGCTTATTCTGCATTTGTGATAGTCAATTATTTACATTTTGCGACGAATCTTCAAACAGTAAAGAATTCAATAACTTAATCAACTTCAAGAATTAATCTTCAGAAATTAAAGTACTTTATTAACTTGATGCAGTTTCTAAATGATGTATAATCACGTTCTTGTCTTTCATTTCTTTCTGCAAACGCATCTGCTTAGTCTTCAATGTGATGTTTATCTTGTTGACATCTTCTAACATTTGAATCATGTCATTGTAAGTCTTGATTTCGATGTCATGCTGTTGACATATGTACTTGATAAAGACAATAATGTCATTTGCTTCATAAGTGCTTATTCAAGCATTCAGTTCAGTGCTGATGCTGATCTTGATCATTTCATGATCAAAAAGCAACGCATTTATGTTCTCTTCTTTTATATTCAATGATACATTCGTATCTTCTTCTTCTGATGCTGTTCAATTCTGTGATAGAAGTGATTCTCTTCTAGCATTTTGAAGTTTATAGCAAGCAATGCTCACTGATTCTGAGCTTCTAGTCATTGTATGAGTAGAAAATTGCTGATTAAAATTTTGATGTTACTTTATTAAACTTTCTGAGTTTAAGCAACGACTAGTACTTTATCGAACTTTCTGAGTTCAAGTATTGCTGAAATTTCTGATTTCTGATGACGAGCTCAATAAAGAGTTAGTCAAGAACAATGTGTTCATGTTTTTTAATTCTGATTTTATCAAAATTTCTGATTTCAAATCAAGATTCTTCTTTAGAAATTTCTGATTTCTATTAAGCTTTCTGAGCTTAAGTTCTGATTCTGCTGTTAAAATTTCTGAGTTCAACTTTTAATTTAAGTTGTGTAACTTGTTTTTATATCATTTACATGTCGATAGCAAGATTAATGAGCTTTAAACTAATGTTATAAGTTTGCATAAAGCGAATCATATGAGTGTATTCTAACTAGAAGTTCAAAGTTAAGAAAGAAAAATGTTGAATACATTGAGAATCTTATACTCACGAAGGCGCGCTAAATCACTAGCGTGTCAACATCAGCTCTGTTCTAGTCTATAATAAACTAACATGATTTATGTTAAACTAACTCAAAAGTGCACGCTTGCAATATTGACTTGTAAACAATTCTCTTTTTCGAGTAAATGTTGTTCTGATAAGCATCATTGCAATGACTGAGACAAGAAATCTTTGTTTCAATGATTATATTATGATTAATCAACATCTTTTAATCAAGATGTTGTCTCATCTTTATGCATGTATAATCATCATTCTGTAACAAGATTTGTGTTGCTTGTTGAACTGCTTTCTCGCTGCAATACTGTTGTCAATTATATACATTTAATACTATTCTTTAAGTCTTAAACATTGCATAATCTCATCATATTTTGAAGCAATCATACATTTGTTGATGTCAGTGAGTTAAATCTATTGAGAAATTCTGTTACTTATCTGATGCACTTCATGAGATGTGAAAATGAAGTCAACTTTATAGCGCAAATTGTTCATTGATGTTTTCAAATGTTTAATCATATTGATTCATATCTTATGAATCTGATCATTAAGTCATGACTTGATATCATTTGATCATGAAATAATTTTCTTATCTGTTCAATCACTCAGAATTCAAGCTTGAATGTAAAGCAGACAATTCTTTATCATTGATGCATGCTTTTTAATGAATATTTCTCTTTCTTGTCGTTTTACGCTCAATTATAGATAGATTCTTTTAATAACTGAACTTTCATAACTTTGTTTTGATTTCTTTGACTCAGACTGACAACGAGATTCACCTGTTTATGATGTCAACTACGAATCTTTTGATTCTATTCTGTGTTCGAATAGAAGTCAGAAGAGTCAAGAGATCTCAATTCGACGCAATTCAAACGATGTTAGAATGTTGTGTAAGTGAGAAAGTCAATCATGCAGAGTTTTCACCTACGCGACAACACTTTCTCTAACAGTCACAATCGATCTACGAAGAAGATTAATGACATGTCAATGTCAGTAAGAGATGAAAAGATATCTAGTGAAAAAGTCGGTCTCAGTATGAGAGTCGTGACTACAAGTGGTCGAAGAATTTGCGACTCGTCGATCGCGTCGATATACTGAAACGTCTTCATCACATCGACAGTGTCGTCGAGTAATTGATGAAAAGATATCAGATAGAATAGTCGATCTCAGTCTGAGAGTCGTGACTACAGTGCTCGAAGAAGTAGTGACTCGTCGATCACGCTGATATACTGAAAGAGCTTGAGCTCACCTTCTTTACTTGACGTCAAGTCATATATCTGTCTACGTGAAAAATCGAGAGCTCAAGAGAACGATCAGAACGCATTCTCTTTCATTGATCAGAGTCAAACATCGAACGATTGCGATCGCACGTCTATACTAACAATTCATTCAACGTCTACGTGACACAAGTCAAATCAAGAGAAGAAAAGAGTTACTCAGTACAATCACACTCTATCTTCTCATCGTGTGTGTCTCTCTTTCATCACATATTTCTCTGCGCAATGAATGACAATCATTGAGCAAGAGAACGCAGCTTTACGTACGTTACAATCACGAGCATCACGAGTGCAAAGAAAACATCTTTCATCTTCAAATCGAAGATCGAATCGAGACATCGTTGTATAGAATATCGTCAATGAAGAGCAGAGCAAAGACGATGCGTCATAAATGAACAACACAGACACTCATTAAGAGTTTACTCAAGCGTCACGCGCTGAATAGAAGCTATAGATTCATTACTTGATAACACAGTGTCAATCTTATTGTTTCGGCTGCGTGAAGCAGTCGTATAAACGACGAGTGGTTTTCTCTCTCAGAGAGTTTTGTTCACTCGATATAAATAGCATAGAGTTTCTCATGAGTCGAGTCTAAATCGATGTCACAAGAATGTATGAATTACAATTACAATTATAATTTCTTTGACTCATTCTTTATGAACTTCTGTTGTCAAGAATGATCAATCTGAAATAACTTAAAATATATTGACTTGAATGATTGATTTTGACTGCTTGACTTGTCACGTCACTGATGATGAGTGATGTGCTTCTTATCATGATAATGTCATCACTTTTTGAAGTGCTGAATTATTGAGATTGACTGTGTCTTTTTCTTCATCAGTACTTAAAACATTGAAAAACATGAAAATTCTGACACTCATTTACACATCATTCTCATCAAACATTAATTCATTTATATTGCTATTCAAGTATTCTTCATATTTATCATCATTATAGTAATTGTTGTTCAACAAGTCTCTGAAGTACTTTAAATGTTTCAAATCTGTAGTTCTTAAAATAATGTTTTGTTTCATCTGTCAGCTTTAATATCAGCTGCAGTTTTTTTCTTCAAGTTTTACGTACTTATGCAGTCTAAAACTATGAAACACGATGCTATTTATTTAAATAGTAGCACTGAAGCGCTGAGTATATGTTAAATTACATGTAATCTAGTCAAAGTTGATGCAGTATATTTTCTCATTGAGCAGTCAGATTGTTAGAATGCACATACAAGCATGTGAGCTGTTTATATAATCAAGTGATTATATAAACAATTCAAAATTGTGAAAGCTGATCACTTCAACATAAGCTTTCAACTTGTCTGTATAATCATCAAGTTAAGCGAGCTAAATGAGCTTTGATTTATGTAGATGAAAGCTGATCACTTCGATGTAAGCTTTCAAGTTCACTGTATGATTACTCAACTAAATAAACTAAATGAGTTTTGATCTATGTATTTGCGACGCATGTAAATCGATCAGAAAACCGAAAAATCAATCGATTTACTGCATTGCACAGATGTGTATATGTGCAAAAGCTGAGTCGTGTCTTTGCAATAACTGTGTGAATGTCGTATATTAGTTGCAACGCATGCGCAAAGACGTTGCTGTTGTTCTGTGTATATGAGCAAAGACTATGTTATGTCGAAGGTCGCGCAGAGAACAACGTTGTTTCAGAGAAGTAGAGCGTTTCTTATCAAATCACTATCTGTTTTACCTTTTCTTGATGCGCAAGGCAATAAGTCGAGATCAGTCGTTACTATTCTGAGCGAGGTAACGCGACTACTTCGGTACCTGAGATATAAAGCAATTGCGTCAAGCATTTTCTATCAAAAAGAGTAATCTAGACTCTTGCAGGCTAGATTTATACCATTTTCGTCTGGCATAAGTCGTTAATAGAAGACGATCTATTGCAGGTTTCGAGATAGAAATTGAGAAACCTCTACACTAGAGTTATTGCCTACGTGAAACGCTCTGAGTAAGAGGTTAAAGAGATATTTAAGTGGTGCCAAGTGAATTTTCTAGGAGTTCGAAGCTCGAAACTCGGAAAAATCCTCTATGAAAAGAAATATAAAGAGTCGCTTTATGCGCTCTTTCTCGCCCCGTTTCGCGAATAGTAACGCGAAACTCAGTAGAAGCAATAGCTCAGCGTCAGAACTCAAAACGTCGACGATAGAAATCAAAAAGTCAACGATAGAGGTTGAAACAGATCTATGAGATGAACTTAGCATGAGTTCGTCAACAAGCAAACAACTGCAGAACGACATTGTCGATTTATTTCGCAGTCAACAAAAATCGCTCACATCAGTAAATAGAAAAACGCAATACATGTTTAGTTCACTCGA
>JAABUL010001416.1_pt1 | contig 45987 bp, 46 predicted proteins | sample 5559151 | NCBI WGS metagenome assembly JAABUL01 (sample SAMN10711876, study PRJNA513368) | rock metagenome | isolation source: Antarctica rocks | place: Antarctica: Victoria Land, Pudding Butte sud
ACGCAAGCAGTACGAGTAAACGAGATGTGATTAAAACGGCGTACAGCTACGCATAAATACCTGGTGTACGAGCACTTCTACTCAAGGCGATCAACACGAGCACCATCCGACTGAATATACACACTCTTCCTCATCAAGCTTTAGTATCATGGCGAAAGCAGCTATCCCAATCGTGCTCCTAGGCCGCATGGCCGAGATGGGCCGCATCGTCACTGAGCATCTCCGACCTGAAATCGGAGGTATGCACCTCGACGTGATCAGTAAGGCATTCATGACTCCTGGCTTATACTGAAGCAGTCATCAACTTCTTCTCCTCGCCCGAGGCCGCAAAGGAAGACCTCCCTAGACTCCTGGCCGGCCAACCTCCCTCAGCTCCTTCAGGCAACGATATCGGTACCCAAGACTACTCGCGTTCGCCGCAAGCAGTCCTATCTGGTCTCGGCTACTACAACGAGGTCATTGACGAGCTGCGTGCACCGTGCCGTGGCGGAGGTGGAGCTGTCCCTTGGGTTGACGGTGGGTTGTCTAAAGCACAGTTCGATGACATGATGGCTTCAGGTCCGCCCATCTCGCCAAGTCAACAAGGACCCGCGAGTGCGGTGAAAGTCAAGAGCAAAGTTCTCGAGTTGATTAATGATGGGAAGGGGGGAGTGGATGGGGTGTATCGGTGGCACGAAGGTCGCGAGTAGTGCGGCATGGTATGTACAGCGGGTCTGTGCCTGCTCAGTGCGAACAGTTACTCTTCGCCATCTGCTCTTTACGACTCTCCGCCATATGAAGCCTTTGCGGCACTAGTTTTTGCCACCTCAACAAAGGCAGGCCAAGCTCCTTTCCTCATCGTCCAGTTCATCCACCAATTGCCCTCTCTATCTTTCCCCACTAAACACCCTACATTCCGCGAAGAGACCGGCACATTCTCGTGCCCAGTGGTGCTGATGTAAGCTGGTTTCCCACCAGCTCTCGTTCCATTCTCACCCACACTCACCATTCCATCCTCTGCTGGGCATTGCCTGATCGCTGCCGAAAAGTCGTACTCGAAGAATCGTGCTTTATGCCAGTTGGACAGGTTCATCATGACCATGTTCCAGGGTCCAAACAGGGAGAGCCTCCCAGCTGCGGTCGCTTCCTTATGTGTGGCGACGTAAGCTTCAAATTGTTGGACGGTGCGTTGCTCATCCAAGGCCCGTCGGATTCGTAGTGCTGTGGCACCAAGGCTCTCCTCTGCCAGCTCGCCAGCGGAGACGTACGTGAAGAACTGGACACACATGTTACCGGCATACGCCGTTCCATCGGATAAGATCTGCGTTCCGACCACGCCTCTGGTGTCGAGAACATTTGCCAACGCCACTGGCTGTGAGAGCGGGAGACGTAGCGCAGAGACTGCAATACGAGCGATCCAGGCCGATACGGCGTCGCCTGCGCTGACGAAACTCTTCTCGTCCTTGCCGGCATCAATTTGGGCAGACTTGACGTCATCCACTGCCTGGCTCTTCAACCTGGCGATGAGAGCTCCGGGGAGGCAGATCATGCGAGTTTCGACTCCCGGATACCAGACCATCTCCGACATCTGATTGGCCACGAACTTGTAGAAAGAGGTGCCCTTCAACATCCACTTATGCAACACATAACTTTCCGGCTTCGCCTTACTGCCGGCACTGATCAACTCCACAGGATCCTGCTTGAAGCTCATGAGCGGAGGAACCTCGTCTTCCTTTCCAGCCAATACCGATGTCCATGCCTTCATCAATGACACTATGCTAACGCCATCCATGAACGCGTGACACCAGTTCGCGGTTACTCAACTAGTGGGTGGCCCGAGCTTCAACAACCAACCCAACCGCATGTGTTCGTCTCGTCCTACACACCATCTATCGCTTCTGATAGATATCTCAAAAACAATCCGTTGCACGCTCATCGGTATCGAAACACAGCATGAAACGTGGTGCCAAACAGAATTCTGCACACGCGGTGGCGGTGGCGTCTGCAGTATGGCGGCCGCCATGTGTCAAGGCAACGGTCCGCAGTCTGAAGCTCGAGATACGAAGGCCGGCCTCAGGTCACCAGCCTTGCTATATTCATGGTTAATCTTGCTGGAGAGACTCTGACGTATGCAGTGGCCTCTCACAAGACTGAGCCTTGCGGCATTGCAAGTCGTGCTACCTTGTAGGCTCAGAGCTCTTTTCTTTCGATGTTCAGACGTCCGATCACTTCATGGATCGTATTCGTAGAAGCAAGAGGGATGTACAGTTAACATAGCAGCTTTCAAGTTCGGAGTTCTGGCTACTGAGGGACAAGTTTGTTCGGCAGATCGAGGGGCAGCGCGGCTTGCCAGAGAGCCTTCTGTTCCGGGTCGAACACCATCGGAATCTGGTATGGAGGCATCTTCGCCTTTCGCGAAGAAGCTGCAACGCTTTCCAGATAGACACCAAGTCCGGACTTGGTCACCACCTGATCCGCCGCCAGAGTACCTGTCCAGCCTTCCTCGGGATGATCTACCTTCGAACAATCCGTACAGAGTACATGTAACCAGCATATCTTCTCGGCCAACTGCGTCCAAAAAACGACAGGCATCGAAGGAGCCGCTGAGCTTCCGGCGATCGATCCAATACAATGACGATTCGGACATCTCACCAATGGAAGACGACTGGTTCTACAACTACCTCGATGCGCCGCAGCAACACGAAAGTAGAGAAGGTCAATGGCCTCTCTCAGACTATGTAGACATGCGTGACATGCCATTCGAAATAAGCAGAAAGGACTCAGTCATCTGTGATCCGCTGTTCGCAGTTGAGCAAGGTGGCCCCGTGTCAGAGGTGGCATTTCTTGGTTATGTTGGCGCACCAGGAAGACTACTCCAGGAATCTTACCGCGGGACCCACTCGAAGACGAGGCAAGGGTGGGCATGCACGCGTTGTGGCCAGATCCTGCCCAAACGGAATGTCTATCCCGGGGTTTTGGTGTGTCAAATCTGCGCCACAAACGACCTTCTCTCACGGCCATGGACGGATGATGAAGGAAAGCTACTATCTCCGTCGCGCAGAGAACAGACTGAAGGCGATGCGCTTACGTGCGCAGCTGCCACTGCTGCTTGTCGACGGAGACGAAAGCAGCCACCACAATGGCTCCATACTGGAAGCCAAGACGATCTCTCCCGAGCATCAAGCTTGGCACATTTGGAGACCGCTGGTGTGACTGCCACTAGGACTTGCGTGTCTTGCGCGGACGAGCTTCCCTCGGAGTCATTCGTATCGGATCATCTGACATCTGGATGCATCCACGAGAATGCTGCCTGTCGCTCTTGTGTTCAGCAGTGGATCGAGACTCAACACATCAACCAAGGCTGGGATAGAATCAAATGTATCGAGTGCCCGGAGTATATGGCCTACTCAGACATCCTGCGTCATGCCACGAACGAGCTCTTTGACAGGTACGACCAGCTAGTCACACGGGCCGCTCTCAGCAACGAGCCAGGTTTCGTGTGGTGTCGAAATCCACGCTGCGGTTCCGGTCAGATACACGAGGGTGGAGAAGATATGCCTCTGTTCCAGTGCAGCACTTGCAGAGTGCGACATTGTGTCGCTTGCAACGAGCCTTGGCACGAAGACGAGACTTGTTCGGCATTCGCAAGCCGCATGAATGGCGAGTCGTCGCCTGACGGCGCACAGGCTGAGCATGACGGCAACGATGTTGTCTCTGGGTGGGCTCGATACTTCGAGCCGACTCGTGAGCCTCAGGCAATCAACGCCCATCGCCCTGCCACGGGACGTTCTTCGCTCGAGGATGAAGACACCGCTGAGTACGCGCTTGCTCTCCACTTAAGCCTTCGAGAGCACGACGAACGCACCGACGAAAGCTCCAATCGGCCAGCATCTCGGTACATCAGGGGGTTTGACATGTTCGTAGGCACTGAAACTGGCCTCCTACAAAGCCAACGATCGGTCAAGTTCAAAGGCTTCATGAAGAAATGGCTCCTGAAGGACCTTGCCCCTACGAGGAATCCAAAGCCTGCTACCACGCCGCAGTCCGAACAAGCGTATCAGTATCAATGGAACGCTTCAGTCTTCGACACATCGACAAACCAGAGTGAAGACGGCGACGCGCAGACCAAACAGGACGCACTCGCAGCCAAATTTCTCCATCGAGAGTTCGAGCGCGAGGACAAGCAGCGCAGCCAGAAAGAACAACAGCGCATGAATACCCAGCGAATAACCAGAGAGCGACAAGAAGCCGCTGAAGAGGAGCGGAAAGCCTACCAGAGAAGGAAAGCCGACGAACGAAAGGGTGAAGAGACAGTGCGTTCTATCTCGAAGTCTTGTCCGCGTTGCAGGTGGAATATCCAGAAGAAGAGTGGTTGTGATCATGTACGTACGCCCCAATCTTTGAGAGCAGGAAGAATAGCTGACTAGTTGCAGATGACTTGTTCTCAATGCAAATACGAGTTCTGCTATCTTTGTTTGGTAAGTTGACGTGACTATCTTCTTGAAGGATGTCGAATTAGTTCTGACCCTCTGACTTAGGCCGATTACGAAGGCATTCGCCAGAGAGGCAACCACGCCCACAAGTCAACTTGTACCCTGTATAGAAGTCCTACCTAGATTTTTATGACCGAGATGGTGATGAGCTCTGGACTTCCGGGTTTTTGTGGTCGTAAAGCGAGGTGTACCTTATTGCTTGAAGCGACTTCCTTACAGCGTGAAAAATGCACAGATAGATTGCACATTTGCGTTTGACTCTGTGTCTCGTGATCTCAATATCTGTAGCAGAGCAAATCGCCCTCGACATTCATCACCTCACGAACTCGAATGTCCGAAGCGAGACCTTTGTAGAAGAGCGTATCGTCCAAGTTGGCCATCTCGATCGAATGCCGCTCCTTGTGGCCGCCATACGCAGTCAGCCCATTAGCAGGCTGTCGCTGCTGCCAAAGCCACCAGAGGCGATCGAGCTGTGTGTGGTGTAGGAAGAACAGCGGATCTAGCAGCCCATCAGCATTCCAATGTCGCACATCGGACAAACCGACTTACCATAAGGCGCAGTAAACGTCTCAAAATCCCCAGAAATCCCATACGGAATCGCATCATGCACCCGACTCTCCATCAGCGTCACAAACCGCTCATACCCCTCAGTCCCCAACACCTCCTCTATCCCCTCCGGCGTAATTTCTCCACCATCGATATGCCCCATCTTCCCCTCCAAATCCCTAAATCCCCTCGACAAACAATGCGGCTGGTACTTGACATCATAAAACGGCACCTCGATCCCCGCAAACGGCCCATCAACCACACACCTGCCCGTATTACTTACCGTAATCTCCCCTCCCACCTCTCCATCGCCTCCGAAGCCTGTCTCAGCGTCAAAGACAGGGCTGGTTTCGATGGAGGAGGCGTCGAGCGTCCAGTCCCAGTAGACGAGATTTCCTTGGTACCCGCATTTCGAGCGGAGGGTGGTTTCGTAGATGTGGAGGAAGTAGCGGTGCCAGGGGAGGAAGGGGGCGCTGTGGTGGGTGAAGTAGCCGACGCGGGAGTGGATCCAGGGGAAGTCGTCGTAGGCTGTCATGGCGTTGTTGGAAGGGGCGAGGGTGGAGGACTGGTTGCGGAGGCAGAGGACGGCGGAGATGTAGGAGGTCTGTTGGGTGGGGGTTAGGGTGCGCCATTCATGTCGCCGGGGGCACCTGTCGCTGTCCTGCTCTGATGTTGGAGGCTGGTTGGTGTCCGTGGTGGATGAGGAGAGGACCAGGTAGGTGGCGACGAAGCATAGAGTGACAACGACCAGTATTGCGCCAATAACTATAACCAGTCTGTAATTCCGTCGAGGCGTTGCTTCAGAACCTTCTCGTTGCCCATTCTCAACTTTCCGCTCGTCCTCGTCGCTTGCCACCGCACGATACTCGTGCTTCGTGGTCTTGAACGGCCACATCTTCGTGCAGAGCCTGTCAAGGCGGTCAACGCATCGACGCCATTCGAGGTACTCGTCTCGTCAACGAAGACGAACGTAGTTGAAAAGCTTTCGCCACGACATGCTCGATTTGCTTCTTCGGCTTGAGAAGTCGATATATGCAGGTCGTTGTGGAGATCAGAAGTCAGGGTAGGTCTTGGCCAATGGCAGCTTGGAGCTGGATCACGAGGGGACGCCACAAAACATCTCGACCTTTCAAAGAAGTCCAAAGATTGATGAGATCGAGTGACGGTAATGAGAAAGAGAAAGAGAGCAGCAAAAGAACCCTGGTTTTAGTATTATGCGGTTTCGAGTCAGTGCGACGAGCTTCAGCTGAATGGCGGTACTCGACTACCTGGCCGAGCGTGCTAGACCACAACCACGACAAGCTTCTGGCATGATGAACAGCAGCCTCGACGTCGCGTTCGAGTGTGCGGATCCCACTGCAAAAGGCATCTCGACTGTCCAAGCAAGATCACAACAACCCTTGCTTCTCCAGATCCTGATACACCTTCATCGGCATCACATTCCCAAAACTATCCTCCATCTCCACCACATCCTGCGTCTTTCCCACAACCTGCTTCTTATCCCTCTGAATCTTCTCCCACAGTCTCTGCGCCTCCTCGATCCTCGTGATCTCGCGAAACAGACCCGTCTGCGTGACACCCAGACACTTCAAGCCGTGCACATGACGCGCCTCAGAGAAATGCTTCTCGAACGCGCGACGACCCATGTAGACGTAATTGCCGCAGATCTCGCACGGGAATTCGACACCTAGGCCGTGAAGCTTGTAGAGCCAGAAGGGGATGGGTTTGCCGTCCCAGGCGAGAGGGAGTTTGAGGGGGTTGTAGACTTTCTCCTCGCCTTCGTCGTCGGATGCTTCTGCAGCGACTGCGCCGATGGCGGCGGCGTCTTCTTCGTAGAGGGCTGCGAGCTCTTGTTGGCGTTCGCGATCAGTCATGCCGGCTTTGCGCTCGACGTTTACTCTAGTGTCTTCGCGCTCCGTCTTCATCACGTTCGCGAGTCTGCGAACGCGATGCTCGCGCTCGGCGATGGCCTTCTCTTTTAATCGGGCTGTGTTTGCGGTGGAAGCTGTTGTGCTGATGCCGTTCGCCATCTCCACGTCACCTGATGGGTTCTGTTGTCTCGCTTCCACGTTTTTGATGTGCTTCTTGCCAGGCAAATGCGCTTTGTACACATTGTCGTTCTTGAACTCCTTCTCGCAGTCCGCGCACCACACGCCCTCGCCCGTGCCCTCGGTCGCCAGTCCTTTCGAAGCGCTACCATTAGTCTGAGCCACCTTCTCCTCCCAACCTGGCACATCGTCATGCTCCCACCGTTTCTCGAAGTCGCTGTCAAACTCAGTGAACAGCTTGTCCAGATCTTCAAGTGGCTTCGTTCGCCTAAGAAAGCTCTCCAGATATTGTGCTAGAGTGCCCACGTAGCTGAAGTATTCGTCCGTCATCTTGTCCTGACGCTTGATCGGACATTGTGGTGGTGTGAAGGTGTCGAAGATGTCCAGGTATTGCAGATAAGTCAGCTTCCTGCCACCTTTGACGCCAGGTAGATTCAGGTACTCCTCATGAAGCATTGTCAAATCGAAGAAGCGGCCGAACGCCTCTTCACCCGTGAACATGCCATCAATGTCGCCTGCGTAGCTCCCAGGTCCGCCTTGCTCGACTCGCTTGTATGCACGCTCAAGGTTTTCTACTGGCTCGTTCGGGTATCGCTTGTGGAAATTCTTGACCTCATCGAGTCGCTTGTAGAATTCCTCGAAAGCATCGCCCATGCCGATCGCCTGCACCTCCTCAGTCCGCTCCTGTTGCTGGTAATTGTAGATGTGGAGTCCTCGTTCTGACTGCGACTGTATGCGCGATAGAAAGGTTGCTACCTCGTGGTCGCGAACTAGTCTGTTGCGGATCTGCAGAATGTGAGCAATCTTCGTATTCTGCAATATGCTCGGTATTTGGATCATTACTTACGTGCTTTGGGTCCTCTAGCACTCGATCGGCTATTGCTTGCTCCAAACGCTCGACATCCTCGTGGACGTACCGCAGATCTTCGTGTAGCATCCTGCCGGACTACCGAGCTTTACGTCTTTCTGTGTTCGATCTCCCTATCCTCGAGGGTACCACTCAACCTCGTACCTCCGCTCACTCCCGCCAGCCACGCCGCCGCGAAACGTGAAAGTGGAAGAGGAGTGATCAGTACTTACGAGCACTTGGCAAGCTGCAGCGCGATCGGGTCTAAGCTCCCAGGGGAGTATGTGTCGGCGATGAGAAGAGCCAATTACTCGAAGCCGTCTTGTTCAGGGAGCAGTAAAAAAGCGGAAGAGATGTTGTCTACGAGATAGAAATGGTGGACCAATCTATGAAGATCCGCTAGCTCGAAAATCGAAAATAAGCTTTTGCGGAGGTGCTCGGGCCAACTCCGCAGAGCTCTTTTCCGCAGACCGTACATCAGACGTCCACTTCAGATCACCAACTGTTCACCCCTTCACAATAATACCGACAACATGGCCGAAGATGGCATCGATCGCAAGGCGGAAGAGCGCATGGAGTTCTCCACTTCCAAGGAGGTCAGCGTGGCGCCGACATTCGAGGCGATGCACCTGAAAGAGAACCTCCTCCGCGGCATCTATGCATACGGCTACGAGTCTCCGTCTGCAGTCCAGTCACGTGCGATCGTTCAGATCTGCAAGGGAAGAGACACTATCGCCCAGGCGCAGTCGGGGACGGGCAAGACGGCGACGTTTAGTATCAGCATCCTCCAGGTCATCGATACTGCGGTTCGCGAGACGCAGGGTGGGTTGTGCCGGTCCATGTTGATTAGCCCTAAAAGCTGACAGTGTGTCATAGCACTCGTTCTATCTCCAACTCGCGAACTCGCGACACAAATCCAGTCCGTCCTCCTCGCACTCGGCGACTACATGAACGTTCAGTGCCACGCCTGCATCGGCGGCACGAACGTCGGTGAAGATATCCGCAAGCTGGACTACGGACAGCACGTCGTCAGTGGTACTCCAGGTCGCGTAGCTGATATGATCCGTCGTCGGAATCTGCGTACCCGGAACATCAAGATGCTGGTCCTGGACGAAGCAGACGAACTCCTGAACAGAGGCTTCCGAGAGCAGATCTACGATGTCTACCGCTACCTTCCGCCGGCGACCCAGGTGGTAGTCGTCAGCGCCACTCTACCGTACGATGTTCTGGACATGACCACCAAGTTCATGACAGATCCGGTGCGCATCCTGGTGAAGCGCGACGAACTGACGCTTGAAGGGTTGAAGCAATACTTCATCGCTGTCGAAAAGGAAGAATGGAAATTCGACACCCTCTGCGACCTCTACGACACACTCACCATCACACAAGCCGTCATCTTCTGCAACACGCGTCGTAAGGTCGACTGGCTGACGGACAAGATGCGCGATGCCAACTTCACCGTCTCCAGCATGCACGGAGAGATGCCGCAAAAGGAACGCGACAGCATTATGGGCGAGTTCCGTCAGGGCAACAGCCGAGTGCTGATCTCCACGGACGTTTGGGCAAGAGGAATCGATGTGCAGCAGGTCAGCTTGGTGATCAATTATGACTTGCCGTCGAATCGTGAGAACTACATCCACCGCATAGGAAGATCTGGAAGGTTTGGAAGGAAGGGAGTCGCCATCAACTTCGTTACTAGCGAGGATGTGCGTATTCTGAGGGACATTGAGCGTAAGTCACAAATTCTGTGTGAGTCGTCTCCAGGCGGAAGAACTAACAGCATACCAGTCTACTATTCCACCCAAATCGACGAGATGCCGATGAACGTGGCTGATCTGCTGTCATGAGCGGCAAGACGGAGACAACAGAACTATGAGTTTCACGGACGGAGGTTGATCATCTACCAGCTTGCGAACGGAGAGAAGGGCATGATCAGATTTTGAGCATGACGGACAAGCTGTCCCGAGAGCTGCAATTCTTCAGTGTGCTTTGCAGATATGGCAAATGGCCACCAAGGGACGGATATGGGTGTTTTATACCAGAATGTTTGTCTCGCCATCATTCGAGCCGGCGCTGAGTAAACTATGGCTGACTCTCACAGGACAAGAGCTGCAGCTCAATTTGACGACCCCTGATGAATTTCACGTGACGATTCCGGAGACCTCGAGATCAATACGCATTATCAATATTTCATAGTCGCTACTTCCCACAATTGTGTCCTGGAAGATGACATGAAGGTGAGTGCAACCACGGTGCGACGCTGGAACAGCCGAAGCTCTTGCGATATTCGACAACCTTCCTGCGGCAGTGACAAGCTTTACGTCTCGCTCCTTCCCGGGGTTCTGCAGCGAAGGTCCAGCACGTATCTGAGCAGAACAATCAGCAGACAAGTAGCACGAAATTCCTCGTGATTGCGGAGACTCGGTTCCTGGTGGCCCCCAAGTTCTACTACAGAGCTAATGAACGAGAAAGCAGCATAACAGCTCAAGATGCTGTTCGGCTCGGGAGGTGTTCGCGACTGCCAGCTCCTCTGGTTCGCGACCGGCGCCATGCTCCTGCCCCTTCCTACGACTGGCCTGCGCTTTCCGGGTTCGACGTGGGGTGCTGTCAACAAACCATCCGCCCTCTTACTTCTTCATCCTCTTCTTCACATCCTTACTCTTCTCAAAAGCGCTGCATATTCATCTCAGAGCACCATACTTGCAAGCACCGCATATTTGCAAGCACTCTACTCACTCGCAAGCATCGCATAACTCGTAAGCACCGCATAACTCGCAAGCACCGCACATTCGAAAGCACCGCATACTCACCCAAGTACTTTCGCGAGATACGCAATCACCCACCGGACTCACCCAAATACTCTCGCGAAATACTCGTTCAGCTTTCGAACGCCATTCGTCCGGCTCTCGACGACCATCCCTCCAAGTCCAGCTCTCGAACGCCACTCGTCAGGTACAACAGCTCGACATCACCGACGTCACCAGCACAACGCGAGATTTCCATCGAGATTCCGTACGCCACTCGTCCAACACAATAGCTTAACAACACCCACGTCATCAGCACCAGCACCTCAACCATGGACAACAACCAGCCACCCATCACCGATCTCGACCGCAAAGTTCACAACCCCGTCATCAGTCTTGTGGATTGGTTCTGCGAAAATCTTGTTGCCATGACCTTCATGAGTGTCCTGGGCATTATCACGCACATCCTCTCAGCTGCTCCCCGCTGTGGCATGAGGGCGGTACAGAGGCGATTCTGGGACTGGATGCCCCAAATGATCTTCATGGTACTTCTGTGCATGGCAATCAGAGCACCGACCGCTTCGGCTTCCAGCACTGCCACCGGCATCGTCGCCACGAGAGGCGCTCCCATGGAAACGGTGCCTGCTATGCCAAAAGCCGACCAGCAGTCTCTGCTTTGGGCCACCGTTGGTATCCTCGTAGCCGTCTTTTTCTTCGTCTTTGTCGCTGTAGGCATCTGTTGTTGCGTTGGCAACAAGTGGAAGGCACAGACTGGTTATGATAACTGCAAGAAGTGGACCAAAGCTGGCATCAGTTGCATCAACGCTGTATATGCTTGGGCCATGTCGAAACTACCCATGGGCGAGGCTTCCAGCACCGACACCGGCATATCCGACACGAGAGGCTCCGCCATGCCGACGCAGTCCGCCTCCAACAATTCTTAGCGGGAGTCTTTGGCTTGGATCCTCCTTTGCATCCTCGGCCTGGTTGGCATTTTTGCTCTCGGCTACTTGTTTCGCTACCTTCGCGCCAACAAGAGGGTACGGGCTTGGTTTCACCAGTGGAAGCAGGCGATCACCGGTTTCAGCATTGCGACCATGGTGAGAGCACCAGGGGTTGAGGGTTCCGACGTCGACACGAGCGCCTCCCACGAAGCCGTACCCACGAACGCCAGCCAACCTTCCACCAGCGCTCTGTTCTTGTTGAGACGCTGGGTCCTCCAACTGGACCTCCTTCTCGTTCTCTTCATCGCTTGGTGGTTGGTAGTGCACAAAGGCGCGGGGCGGGCGTTGTGGAGATGGATTCTTCTTTTGGAAGTTGCGATGATCGCCGCCATCGTCCAGGCTTTTGGTCTCCTTCAACCGGTCTCGGCTTCCAGCATCAACTTGCGCGACGCGGCCGCAGTTAACGAGGACGACGAATCATACAAAGCTTGGGCTACCTTTGCAGTTGGGGTGTCCGTCTCCTTTGCCTTCGGCTTTTGCGCCGTCGCGTTGGGTTGCGTCATCTGGGCCGTTTGGACTTCCCAGGATACACGAGGCAACAGGCCGCCCATGTGGAGGCGGGTTGTCATTTGCACATTCCTTGGGATGGCTATTGGCGCCTGTTCTATTTTGTTCACGCTAATACCAGGGCCCGAGACTTCCAGCATCAACCCGCGCGACTCGGCCGAACTCATCGAGGACACAAACTTCATCGACCGTTTCGCCGGCTTCATGACTGGGCTCTTCGTCCTCGCGTACTACAGCCTTCCCATCGCCGCGGCAGGTATCTTGATCTGGAAGACCTGGCATTACCGTGACACGCAGGGCAACAGGCCGCATATGTGGCAACGGATCCTCAAGTGCCTGACCACGATGATCGGTCTTGGCGCCGTGCTCTTTTTCATGTCCCTGATCTCAAAAGCTTCTGCTTCCGGCATCAACATGAGCGACTCCGCCGAACACACCACGTCCGCCAACGCCAACGGCTATGTCACCAGCATGCTGACTTGGTTTTGGAACCACCTATTCTACACTCTCAGCATCGTCGCGGCAGGCTACACCGTGTCGAAGATCTGGACGATGCGTGATGCCCAAGGCAACAGGCCGCCCGTTTGGCACCGGCTCTCGATATGCGCAATCGGGGTGATAGCGTTCGTCTCCGTCCTCGGTGCAACGTCCTTGATAACAAGAGCAGGAGCATCGGCTTCCGGCATCAATCTCGACGAGCGAGAGGACACCATCACGGATTCCGAAACTTACGCCAACACCTCCGACGACCTCGCCCGAGATCGTTGGTGGACGTCCATTTTTTGGAAGGCCGTGTTCGCAACGGTCGGCCTCTTCCTCTTTAGGATGATCTTGACACTTCACCACTACGGCAATCTGAGCCATTTCTGGCAAGTGTACAGGTTTGCCATCTACGGGTTTCTCGCCGCATGCGCAGCTACGATGCTCGAGCATACGCTCGGCTGTCAGCTCCCGTACCCGTTGGACCGTGCCAGATTCGGTCAAGGCCGGCAGGGGGATTTCGGGTTCCTCATGTTTTGGGCTGCGTGGGCCTATGTGTTTGGGTGGATCGGGCGGCGACTGGGTTTCTGGGCATAGCCTCGTGAACCACGGTGGTGATGCCGACACCATTACATATCTTGGCGTTCATTTGAGCTAGGTGGTACGCACAGAGAAGTGGACAGGGGCACGACACTCACTTGGTGGATGGAAAGACACGGAGCACGAATCATTACACGGTTTTGGTTTCAATCATACCAAGCAGTCTAGCTGGCAGTAACATGTGGCATCAAGCCAGATCATGTCATCTCGCATTCTCATGTGTCACAATCCTCCCTCCTCCCCACTCCTTGCCGTGGCTTGTTCAGCTGACCATTTAGTTGCCGAACTCCTGCTGAAGCTTCCTGTGCGGGTGCTTCTTGTTCGGGTTGTAGTTCTCCTCATCGCCATAATGCTGGTCGTACAACTGCTCGGACCGCTTCTTCGCCTCATGCTTGGCCTTCTCGCGGTCGACGTAGTCGGCGCCGTTCATCTCGGCGATACGATCGACCTCTACACCGGCCATGGCCGCAAGGGCCTCTTTGGCGAACGCGTGGCTGACTTCCTTGCCTTGCATTGTCATCAGCAGGTGAGTTAATGTGGTGATGTGGTAGGGCTGGCATACCTTCCTTGCGCTGGTAGTTCTCGAACTCGTGCATGGCGAGGAAGGAGGCACCGCCGGCTAGGACCTCATGGCTGAGCTCGGCTTTGTTGTCGGAGTTCTGGGTCTTCTTGTAGTCGTCGTGAGCATCGTCTGTGGGAGCAGGTCAGCATTGGAGGATACCATTGGGTCGAAGAAATGTACATACCCCAGCCGAACATCTTTGCGATTGATGTGTTGGTGTTGGTGTGGAGAAAGTGTGAGTTTGAGAGAAGTTTTGGTTGCTTATATGAAGGGTCGATGAAGAGGTAAGGAACAGGAAGCTTCTGCAGTTTATATAAGGGCTTCTCCGGACACCACATGTCCCCTCCTGCCCCTCCATCTATTCACGCTGCACAGCTAGCGAAACACGTCACAGAGTTCAGCCACCATCGGTGAGTGGGTCAGGGTCTCTTCACCTGCGTCTGGAACGGCTTGGGAAACTTGTTAGTCGCTGTTCAATGGCGTCAACCGGAGCCATGGCCGTTTCAGCATCGACGGCAAACTTGGTGAGAAGTGGGAAAGGATCGATCATTCGTTCTTTCATATTGTCCTGCTACTGTTCACAATAACCTGACATCGAACGACGAAGCGGTCATCCACTCCTGCGATGCGCGATGTTGGACGATGCAACACTGCCAAGCCATCAGCAGGAACAAGCTCTTGCTGCCACGCACATAAGCATCGGCTACGAGAGCTTCGAAACCTTGGCCTTACCTCTGTCCTTTGCAGGATGCGAGCTGGAACCTGGCATCCGGGAGCTTCAATTAAACGGCCAATCAAGATCGGTGTCGAGCACAGTGACTACAAGACGCCTCCACACTGACCTCAAACATGGGACGACTGCCAACTAGCTCCGACTTTCCGGACAACATAAAACTGTCCATAGGGCCGCGTAAGTGCTAGTCCGTCATCGGACCGAGCTCCTGACAGCGCCTAAAGCTCTCTGTCTGCTTTCAGTATTCATACGCGCTCAAGGCGCAGTAAGCTATACTTCATACTTGAGATCGCTGCTGACACGACTCTCACCTGAGCAGCACCAGCCGGGGATGCTCCAACAAACGTACTCATCCTTCTCCATGGCCTGGGCGACAATCATGCTTCTTTCACAAACTTGGGCAAGCAGATGAACTTACCCGAGACAGTATGCATCTCCATTCAAGGACCACAGGGCTTGCTAGATTTGGGGGGCTTTCACTGGGGAGACGACATTATCTTTGACTCAACGTCTGGAGGCATTGATGCAGATGCGGGCTTCAAGCAGTCCAACAAGTTCTTCAAGAGTATCGTCCAAGATGCTCTAGTCGAGAAATGTGGTTTCAAGACTCGTGAGATCATGTTCTTCGGCTTTGGGCAGGGTGGCATGGCCGCGTTGAACTTTGCAGGTCAGAAGTCTTGCTTTTCATACAGACCCTGATAACTAATTCAGAACAGTCGACCTGCACACTTCGAACCCGGACACCACGCCAGAACTCGGAGGAATCATCAGCATCGGAGCTGGTCTACCAAGCGAGGCGCCCGCAACCTTGGAGACGAAGTGCAAGACTCCCATCCTGGTGTGTGCAGGCTCAGATCAGTCGGCTGTAACATCGACATCCGAAGAGAAGCTCAAGCGCCTCTTCGAGCATGTGGAGATCAAGCGCTATCGAAAGCCTGGAGACAGCATGCCCAGCAACCGGGACGAGATGATGCCGATCATGCAGTTCTTCTCGCGGAGGCTCCGAAGCACGAAAGGTGTACCCGAGGGCAGTGTAGAGGTAGGATGAGAGAGTCGTCGCTTGGTTGGATGCCGGTCTGCTTGCAACTATTCAGCTGTGTCCCAAAAAGTCACAAAGCACTGGGACACTATACGAGCTCTACGAAGGACAAAGACATGCCATCGGACTGTGCACATGAAGACCGACGAAATGTTAAGAAATTGCAAAGTCGGAGACGTGGCATGCACTCGAGTAGTGGTACATCAAGTACATGTCTAGCACCACAGCGCCACGCTGACTAGCCAAAAGCGCGAGATTTTCCAGTCAGAAGCCATCCCTATTGTTGTAACCATCAACATAATCGTCCTGATAACCACCTTGATAATCGTCCCGGTAAGCAACATCATCATCGTAGTCGGCATCATCATCATCACCGGCTCTTCATAATAGTCGTCGTCTTGCACATATTCGGTATCGTCTTGGTCGTACTCACGTCGGCTCTCGCCACCGTAGTAGCCTTCATCGTAAGTTCGATCTTCGTGTCGATGTTTCTCCTTCTCATGATGCTCGTACGCTCCAGCATCAACAGCGCCCAGTGCCAGACCTCCGACTGCACCGATCATGCCGTGGTTCTTCAGTGCTGCGCCTAGTCCTCTCCCACCCGCTGAGCCTTGCTGGGATCGGCGGCTAGTGGAGCTGCTTGAATGTATCTGGCTGCCACCAGTGTAGGGTACTCGTTGGTTTTCCGGGATGCCGTATTGAGGGTATGGAGGGTTGTTGAACTCATTCCAGATCTGTTCCATGTTCCAGTGTCTCATCCACGGGTGTGGAGGAATGTCCGAGTATTGTGGTGGCCCAGTCTGGCACCCGCGAGAACGTTGAGGGGGTGCAAACTGTGGCAGATACGACTCTCGAGCCGGGTATTGGTAGGAAGGACGTGGCGCATATGGCTCCCGATATGGTTCTGGAAACGGAGAAGAGGTTACAAAGGGTGGTCGATACTGCTGTTGATACTGTTGTGGCTGGTATTCGGGAGGCGGATAGTAGCCGTTTGGAAGCTGTTGTATGTATTGCGGTGGACCGTAGTAGTTTTCTTGAGGCCGTGGTGGGTACATGCCAGCTGGTGGCATCGGTGGATAGTATGCCGTCGCCATCTTGGTATAATGTTCTTCACGCCGTTGTGATGAGAGAGAGGAGAATGAAAGAGAATATAATACACGCCATCCAGCTTCTCCATACTTGCGTTGGCTGACTATAGACAGTCTTGATCAGCTCGGGGTCGGCATTGCGATTGTGGACTGTTGTTCAAAAGGCTGTCTGACACCCGATGTACCCGTCGCGACAGAGGACTGATGAAGGTTCCGAAACCGGGAGCAGCGGATATCCTCTCGTATTCGAGGACGAGGCTCATAAGCAACTTGACGTCAGGCTGGCTGTATACAGTTGGCCTGCGCGGCGGAGTTGATCGTTAGAAGAACGATGATGGTCGGTCATGGTGGCTAAAGAAAAGAGGTGAAGAAGGGACGACGAAATGTGAACGTTGGTGACGCGCGCTGAGTCAGCGTTCTTTGTCCAACTTCGCCTCTCAGAACGCCTTGCAACAACGTCCATTTCTTTTCACCAACATCAAGCTCGACAACATGACTTCCGTGGCATCCAAGCGACTCTACCAGGAGTACAAACACCTCACCACCGACCCTCCGGAAGGCATCACTGCTGGCCCCGTAAGCGAGGATGATCTGTTTGTCTGGGAAGCCATAATAGCTGGACCCGAGGGCAGCCCGTACGAAGGAGGAGTGTTCCCAGCAGAGCTGAAGTTCCCGAAGGACTATCCGCTTATGCCACCATCGATGAGGTTCTTGTGCGACTTATGGCATCCTAATGGTATGCAGAGTCATGACCATAGACCTGAGAGACAGCTGCTAACGTGAAGGTAGTCTATACCAACGGCAACGTCTGCATATCCATCCTTCACGCCCCAGGGGAGGACCCAAATCATTATGAGCAGGCTTCAGAGCGGTGGTCACCGATTCAGAGTGTGGAAAAGATCTTGATCAGCGTGATGAGCATGATTGCTGAGCCGAATGACGAGAGTCCGGCGAATGTGGATGCAGCGAGAATGTGGCGAGAAAGACGGCCAGAGTTCGAGAAGAGGGTTAAGGCAGATGTGAGAAAGAGTTTGGGGCTGTGATTATGTGCCTGTTAGGCTGGATGATATTGATTCTCGAGCGTGGAGTTTGGCGATAGGGTTTCAAGGATACCTTCAAGAACGATTGGCAAGCTCACACACGTTCTGCCACTGTTCTCGATGTTCACACATATCATACTGCCATGCTACTGTGATACTGATCTTACAAGACTGCCTAGACTACTGTCACTTCTTACGCGACCTTCTGGCGACGTCCTTGCTCTGCTTAACGAGCGCCTTGCTCATTTCAACCTCCTCGGAGGCACCTTGGATCTGGCGTAGAGGAGTGTGTGTGCTCGCCGTACGGCCATCATCCCACTGTTGGATCCTCGGAATTATATCCTTGCTAGGTTGCGGAGCCACCTGCTGCCTTTGCCACGTCGACACCTGGCTTGCATTGTCCGGAAAGTCGTCAAGCAACGCCATCGTGCCGTTGTTCTTGCTTTTAGCCTCGGCCAGTTGCTGCTGGTCGTCACCTGGGCTTCTTCGAACCAAAGCACTGCTTGCTAGGAGAGTACCTGCCGGCGGCAGCTGCTTCGGACTCGCCAAATCTCGATGCGTTCGACCGTTTTTGTGATGCTTGTTCTTGAAAGGCACTATTGCGCTCTCTACAACTGGTGTGTTCTTTGGAGCTGTGATTGCTAGCCTCGCGCCACTCTCGGGGTTCTGGTGGCTGGGAGACACAGACGTGGTTCTCATTGATTGAGCAGCAGCTGGAGGCTGCTCGATCCGCAGGTAGTTTGTAGGCGGCGGCAGTGAGGATCTCGACATGCTGTGTGCTTGTTGGTTCTGCGTTTTCGAGCCAGGGGTAGCGGTGTCGATCATCGCATATTGGACTTTTGTCTCTGGTACGACAGTCCGTTGCGGAGCCTCAAGACTGCGTTGCTGCTTGGGTACAGCTTTGGATACCTTCCGTACCGCCTTCGCCAGTTCATCCTGGATGATTTGCTGCACTTGAGAATTGGAGGCGCCTGCTGGAACCTTGCTGAGCCCCTTCTCCATTCTCGAAGCTGCCGATTCGAGGTCGGAGCTCTTTGCGACTCCAGCTAACTGTGCACCAACGGCATCGCTAACGAGCTGTTTGATGTCTTCCTTGGATACTCGATTCCGCTGCACCTCATCAATCATAGTCTGGAGCGCCTGCATATCCAGGTTCGAAGCTGCGTAGGCTGGCTGTGCAGCTTGCGACTGCGCCATCTCGGACAGTGCATGACTGTGACGCTGTTCAGTGGCAAGAAGCTGCTCTCTCAAATGCTGCTCTTGAGCCCTCGCAGCAGCCAGCTCACGATCCCTCGCCTCCAACTGGCTTTGGTCCTGCGAGCGTGATTGTTCGAGACGATGCAGTCGTGTGTCGAACTTCTTCGCCTCGCGTACGACCTCGTTGCGGTAATCGCTATTTCGGCCGGCGTGGTGTGTGACAGGCTGGGCTGGAGCTGGTGGCAGCGCTTGCTGGTATTGTACCGGAGCTGGCAATTGTAGTGGAGGCGGAGCCCGAACATATTCTATCTGTGGCCGCAGAGCTGGTTGTGACACCATTATCTGAGGCTGGAGAAGGTTTACGTTCGCTTGCATGGCGTTCATCATGCTCTGTGTATGTTGCATTCCCGCTTGCATGCTTGCCTGATGGAGAGCTAGGTGGTTTTGCTGGAATTGTGCAGAGTCGAAGAGCACTGGTTGCATCGGCTGTAGCAGCGTCGGATCCTGCTGCAACATCTGTCGTGGCGAAGGTTCCATATTGTTGCTTTGCTGTGAGCTTCCCCAGCTGAAGTGCTGGGAAGAGTACTGGACTTGCTGGTTGCCATTATTGTAAGAGTAGTTTTGCTGGCTTCCTTGGCCGCCATTGCCTTGGTTGGGAAAGTATGCCATTGTCGTCGAGTCGGAGAAGTTGATTAATTGAACGTTGTCTTGCTATCCAGCGAGTATTGCTAGGACAAGAACATGAAGACCAGAGTAGCAACACTCGTACGCATTCACCGCCTTCTCCGTCACTACAGCGGCAGACGTATCTGCTGCCGTGTCGATGTGGCCTCTTATTCCGGCTATCAACGTTGGAGAGGTCAACATAGAATGCGTTCAGGTTCCGCGTATTACAGTGAGTATCTGAAGCCCTTATTGTCTAGCTCCGTCAAGTCACGCATCCCTCGTTCGATCGCGGCCTTCTCTTCCTCATCGCTGACAACACCTGCTGCAGCTGCCTCCCGGTCTCTCTTCTTGTTCGCTGTGAACATGTAGACGTATAGGATAACCGCCATTGCCAGCTTTACGCTGTAGCCGACCAACATTCTGCGGAGCGATTAGTACATCCAGCAAATTCTTTGGATCGAATTTAATCTTACGCTATGTAGGCGGAGTGGTAGTACGGAGCCTCATTGTCTCGGAATGTCTGAGGACCAATGATGTTTCCCCCACAATATCCTGTGAACAGGATAGCTCCAGTGAGTTGTTTCTTCGTTGTACCAGCGATGTTGCTAGAGATCATTGTTAAGCTCAAAGAGAATCCGAGGCCTTGGAAGTAGCATAGCCTAGGTTTGTCAGTAGTGTCGTACGTTCGAAAGTTTGTTCCATCAGTGCTCACCAAAGTGCCACCAGTCGTCCCCATTTGTTGTCGGTAGGCAAGCCAACAAGACAAGCGGCCCCGATGATACAGATGGTATTAGCCACCATCATGGTTATGCATCTCAGGTTTGGAAATTTCGTGCAGATGTAGCCGCCGGTGATGAGAGCTAGGAACTGCACGGCACCACCAGGAATTTGCAGATATTGCGTGCCTAAAGCGATGGGTAGAAGGGTTAGCAAGTGTCTCAAGGATGGAGGCGAAGGGTGGAAGGCGTCAGAGCGCCCCACGGTGCTTGGTGCTGTCTTAGAGAACCCTTCAATCCACCACTTTGACGTACCCAGGGTATCGAAGCCGAAGGATCCAACGATGATCGAAGCGAACTAGAATAGGAGTAAGTCTCTGGCCGTCCGACATGGATTGCGTACTTACACTTGTTAGTGCTGAGTTTGGGACTTGGGCGGCCGTCGCCATGACGAACAAAATCCAGGTCTTCGGATCGTACAACACTTGCCAGGCTTGTGCCTTTTTGAACGTGCGATTCTTGACTCCTTGACGGTTCTCAGCGACTCGTTCCACCGCAACCACCTTCTCAGCCTCTGTCAAGAATTTGGCAGTCGATGGCGAGTCGGGGAGTATGAGAACAGTCCAAACGCCAGCGATGATCGACAAAGATCCGAAGATCAGGAAACCGTACATCCAACGCGGGAGGCCGGACTTGATGTTGCCCACAGCATATCCGATCAAACCACCAAACATGGTTGCGATACCGTTCGTGCAGTAGTAAGACTCCAAGCGAAGTGGTTGCTCGGAGGATCTGTACCACATACCGATGATCATTACAAATCCTGGGTTGACTGAAGCCTCCAACGCTCCGAGGAGGAAACGATTACTGGCCATTCCAGCAAAGCTGTGGCAGGCAGGTGTCGTGATGAGGACGATGCCCCAGGCAAGGATTGCACAGCCAAGGACTCTGGCTATTCGATAGCGTTGTAGGAGGAACCCAAAAGGATACTGAGCGACCAGGTAACCAAAGTAGAAGATGCTCGACAGCCAGGCATAGTCCTGTTGATAACCGAGAGTCAGTCCGAGCCCATAATCTAGCTTGTCTATAACAATCCGGAGCATACCTGGCCTTCTAAATGCGTCCCTTCCTCCAAGCCATACGCACTTGCGTAGTTGATGCCATTCTTGTCAAGATACTGAAGCAGGTAGATGACGATAAGAACGGGCAGAACCCGACGGTCAATCTTCCGCAACACTCTCTTGGCCTCCACAGGATCTAGCTGTTGGCCAGCCTGCTGTTGATACAACCTGTAATTGTCGTCGAGGTCTGAGTCGGATTTGTTGAACGAGGCGGGAGAGTCTGCTCTTGTCGATTCAATGGTGGCTCCAGCAAAGCCGGTTTGGGCCTCGGTCTCCTTCGTGTGGGACATGACGGCTGTAGAGAAGATCTGTCTATCAAGTGAAGTCAGAAGATACGGGAGGAGGATTACACTTTAAGTAAAGAGTTGCAGCCACCCACGTGGAGATCATCGTGATGCGTTCTGCTAGCAAAAGGTTGAGTTAGCCGCAAGAACAGCAGTGGATATGGCCGAAGCATTTCCATCAATACCAGCAGAGTATGAGCGGAGGTTCAAGATGAGCTCGATGTGCCATTGGCTGGAGGGCATACTGCAGCAGATCTACTGTATGTCGTGATCCTTGGCATTCACGTTTGAGGTGTAGTCTGAACAGAGTTGTCGGCACCTGCCTCCTTCGTCCCACCCGAGGCGACGAGCCGAGTGCTGAGCGCATAGAGACTCTGGACCTCAACCCGCTGTCAATTCAGTCACAAATGGCTTCCTGCCTTCCATGTGAACAGGTCTGGAAGACCGCGCATATGGTGAAGTCGTTTGGCAGCCCGTGATCAGATATGGTAGCAGTACTGAGAAGTTCATCAATCTGGAAGTCAAGGCTCGCATCGAAGGGGGGTCACAGAGAGAGATGCTGAGTGCGTTGGCGCATCGTCGTGCGAACGTTTTAGATGATCCAGTCTGACACTCCACACCACCCATGAACGTACAAAAGTTCGAGCGCAACGGAGATCGTCTCGAGGTCTGAAAACGGCCTGCCTCTTGAACCACTTCCTGCTCAACACAAGGCCTCCCATGGCCTACGATAGATGGACCCGCACGTTGTCAATCTGCACATCGCCCTGAAGCCCATTGCCTCCGCAATAATCGCACTTCCGATATGCGACCACCAGCGTCACGTTCGTCGGGTTCGGTAGCTTAGGCCGGCTTGGGTTGAGACGAAAGCGTGACCGATATGTGTACCACTGGTTCTTCTTCACGATGCGACTGTAGCTTCCTTTTAGACTGTGGCCGCCTCTAGGCTCGACATGCACGGCTCCGGGAAAACGCCAGTATATGGAGTCCCAGTGTTCCGAAAGCCTGTAGTCCCAGGCGACATCATGGTAGATGCCAAGGGACAACGTTGACAATGGTCGCGTAGAAGTTGTAGTCTTGTGAATGGCCATTGTCGCTGCAGTTTCGGGGATCAGAGATCTGAAGCACGTTGTTTCCGTGGTCTTTGGTCCGAAAGACGAAGTCGCTAGTGTCTATGGCAATGAAGAGTCAGTGAGTCAGCCGGCCAGTAGGTCGCTTGAAGCAACTACAGAGTGACGAAACATAGAGAACGTACTTCCAGCAGGATAACCTATGTCCCAAGTCCCTTCCAAAGGCTGACCGAAATGTCCATTGATCACGTAGGGCGCATCTGTGGTTTGGTTGGTTTGTCGTACTATAAGGTCCGTCGGCGACGCAAAGGCGGTAGATCCGGCGAAGAGGAGGACCACCGCGCGTTTCAGTAGGGTGATAGCCATCGTCAATCACGGCTTTTCTATCGGGATCCTGTCGCAGCTCCTGTTGGCCTGACTGGGTACGAGACGACGACCAGCACACGAGGAGAGCGGCACGACTTATATTCAGTCTCTCCACTGCATGCCCAGCCGGTAGAACTGTGCTAGGCGTCTCTTTTATCAAGCATTGCTTATGGTTCTTACGCCGTATAAGCGCAACCGAGAGTGGTGTGGCGTGAAGGCGTCCAACGTTTCGGGGGTACACCTGGTCTAATTCGGAGTTATCGAGTCGCACTTGGCATTAGCGGTGCGCCACTCACGTTAATCTCGAGGCTTAGATGATTGACAGGAACCCGTCAAATACCATCTTGCACTGCATCGCTACACAGTATCCAGGGGATCTTTGTGCTGGAGGGATTGTCGTAAGATGCTCAGCTGCTCGCAGATTTCGGCTTCTTCCTGATCATACTAGTACCAGACACGTTCATAGCAGGTTCTGGCTGCGTCACGGGCAGGTCTTCGGCCTTCCGCTTCTTCCTGATCATGCCGCCCAGGTCGTTCACCTGAGACGTGCCATTGCTGCCGTTCGTAACACCAGCTCCTTCGGACTTCGCTGTTCCCTTGATCTCGAGTGACCAGTCAGTCTGGAAACCAGCAATCGCAGTTACATCAGATGTCCATTTGGTAGTCGAGGCCGATGCGGTTTCCAATGAACTGAAGTCGAGTTGAAGCAGTGTATGCATAGCCTTCGCGTAGCCTTCTTTGCCCAACACGACACCCTCTGTAGTAGGGGGGTCCAGCATCCCCACGAGGTCGGAGCTTGCTGTCAGAGACGATGAGCCGCCCTTCAGGCGAGGTTGACGTGGTACTATGGGTCCAGATAACGGCTTTCGTCTACGCTTGATTGGACTTCTGCTTGCCGATTCCGTTTCGTCTTGCTGCGAGAAGATATCGCTATTCTGGCTTTCGAACACGGAGTCCTGGCTTGCACCGTTCGCGGCGTCTTCATCGGTCAATGATTGCTGCGGCCGCATAACCAACCACAAGAACCCAACCACTCGACCGGAGGAACACTCCTGTCTGAACTCCATAGCTTCCCAGAACCGGTCGAGATTTCTAATCGAACTCCACTTGCCGCTCTTGCGCTTTTTCGCTGGACTGACAGTGACGGACTCGCCGGCCATCCCGACTTCATCATCCAGATCCTGCATGAATCGAGCTTTCGGATCATCAGGAAATCGTGGTAGCAAGCATCTCGGAGGAGCATCAGATGGTACGCGGCGAGCTTCTGCAAGTTCTGCAAGCGGGTTGCCTGCTTTCCATCGTGGCCGACCTCCACTGTTCGGGGGCATATATTGCCGCAACTCAGCACATTCGTAGCCTGGTACAGTGATATAGCCTTCATATTCCGAGTCGTGGCCTTGTGATTCGCGGTGTTCGTCGTCCATCGGAAAGATCGGATCTAACACTCGAGCCCACCATTTGATGAGCTGTCTGTCGTCAAGTACGTGCTTGTTCGAATTTTCGGCCGATCCAGGAAACAGATATTGCGACTGCGACCTGGCGAACAGCGAGATCACAACCTTGCGGCTTGGATGCTTCTCCCGTTCCTTGCTTGATAACGATCTCAAGAATGTGGTGATAATGCCTTTCGCAGGAGAGGGTCGTTGCTGTGGCAAGTATCCAGTGGAATCCGCTTTACTGACGAAAAGCGTTGTCAGGTGCTTCGTGGAGTATATGAGTACCTCGATCCCGAGCACAAGCACATCTTGCGATTTCGAATCTCCAGACGATGTCTTCGGAATGATGCTGGCTGATAGAAAGTGGCTCGCTAATCGTGTCTTCTCGGGCTCGGATCCAGAGGGTGGCGAGAAGAGCGGATCGCAAGGTCGCGAGGGAGAGTGAAGATAGCGTACTTTGCATTGAAAGTTGTGTGATAGTGCTGCAGCCAATTCGTCCTTTAGTGATGTCCTAGCTGATGCCATTTCCACTTGAAGTGTGGTCCTGAGCCGACTTGAAACCTTGTGATAGATTTGATTGACAGATTCGTCAGTCAAGATGTAAGAGATCCAAACATCGTTGCCGTATGCTAAATTAAACCAGATGAAATGGGTCCCAAATGAAGTCGACAGACGCGCCTTCAAGATCGAACGCGAGCGGAGCTTCGGGAGAGAGCGCCAAGCCATACTCAGAAACCTTCTCCTTTGAGGCAATGCCAAAGCCAACTTCACCTCTTCATCCCATCACACTACAATGGCGCCAACAACATCTCCATTCGTGTGCTTAAGATGTCTCCGCTCATCGCAAACCTCAAACCCATCAAAGACCATCCGCACTGTCGCCAGCGCCCCCACAACAATTCGTAGACGAAGCGCATCAACCACCACCTCCCTGTCCGAATCATCAGAACAACTCCCACGATGGATGCAAACCCCCCCGCGCATGAAGATGCCAGAGCGAACACGACCGGAGCCCAAACAGCCGGTATGGCGAGTCAATGCGCAACAGGAGCCCGTAGATGAGATGTACGACCGCTTTATGGGACGGGTAGGGGAGGCGTTCAAGGGGGAGGTGGAGAGCACGCAGGGACGAGATATATTACCTGAGGAGATCAAGGCACGACTTCAAGCTATTACGAGGGTGTAGGAGTTCGTTGCTAATTTGTATACCCAGTGGCTCGCCCTAACCCACAAATCCTTCGACCACGGCCGCCGCGGCTTCAACGACCGCCTCGCTTTCCTCGGCAAACGCATCGTGGACGTGCAGACTTCCCTGGCCTTGCTCAATATGCCCTCTGCGCCTTCTATGCAGCCTGCAGCAGCGCAAAATGATGTCTTCCAACATGCCGCGCTCGAAGGGCTGGGGAACGTAACAAATTTCTCGAAGAACGCTATCCTGGAGAAGACACGACTGGCGAAGGTGGCCACTGCATACGGCATCAACAGAGTGATGAGATGGAAGCCGCGGAAAAGCGACAACCTGAAGAGCAGTGGGGAGGACGTGGTGCTCGCGCATACGATGTACAGCATAATCGGCGCATTGGCACTACATAGAGGAGGCGAGGTTGCGGCGAAGACGGTGCGGGAGAGGATACTCAAGCCACTTGGGCTGCGGTAGCGGTCGTTATGGTCTAGCTGTGTTGCAATATTTCGCGTGTATGATGTTTCTCGTGTGCAAGCGTTCGAGCAATGTACAAGTCAGTAGATTCCGTCGTTCAGCATAGCTCAATCCACCAGCGCGCCTAAGATCAGGCTCTGTACAACGAACTCGTCGTTGACGATCGTGACCCTCCCATCACCAGCAGACATAGCTTTGACGTCAACTTTTCTAGCCGCCGCAGCGACCCCAGCATCACGTTTCCTCTTCTTCACACCCTCATTCGAACCAGGGAACATAGCCTTGCTCGCATCAGCCACAGAGCCATCGACGTACACCCACTTCCATCTCGAGCCCTCGCCCGCAGCAAAGACCTTCGCTTCCGCGACATCAGATACACGCTTTACGCCACCGGCACCGAGCGCCAAAGTCAGGAAAGCGTAGGCCTTTCGGCGCTCCCAGACAGCTTTGCTCTTCTTCGACGCCACGATCAGCACGCCATCGCTGTTAAGTAAGATGTCGCGGTTGGCGATGGTGGTCGAGAGCTTGGCCTCGGAAGCTGGGTAGACAGCCATGGCTCTGGAGCGGATAGCGTGTCCCAGATACGCGCTCTCTCCTGCTGGCAATAGATACCTCGACCACGGTAGAGGCGCAGGCTCAGGGGCACGGCCAGACGGGTTCTTCGTAGCGTTGAGAGAGTCTGCTATCCATCTTCCAGACAGCGTTGGTAGGCCTAGAGCAAGTGCTTGCACATACTTCGCACGTCGGCTGTGCTTGTCAGCGATAAGTGCGACGAAGCCCAGTCCGTCGTACTGTGACTTTAGCACAAGGCCGGTATCGTCGCTATCGTCCTCAACGGACACGCGGCCATTCGTCTTGGTTGGACTTGTACTTGTTGGATTCTCAAGTTTAGGTAGCTCGAAGAGCTCATCAAAGCCTTGCTCGAGGAGCAAACCGCCATTACGTACTATCAGGCGACTGACCTCGGTCCTCTCGACCTCGTTCGAGCCGTACGAGATAGCGAATGCCATGTTGGCGAAGAGACCTTGGCCATGGTCAGACGGGCTGGAAGACATGACAGACTCTTCGCGCAGGTTCGATGGTCGGGCGGACAGAACCTTAGTGGTCAGGACAGTGGTCCGGCGGGATCGAGATGTCGGTGTATCAGTGTCTGGTGTTTGCATACCGTTGGAAGGTGTGGCCGGTCTGCTGCCGTGACGGTTCTGTGGAGCGAAGTTGCGGTCGGAGAAGCGAGCCCACATTGAGGGCAGAAGGTAGATCGAGCTTGTTGCCACCTCAATCGTTTCTTCGTCTTTATCATTTGTGACGTTCGTGTCTGCAGTACTGGCGCGCGAAGCTTTGGTGGCGACGTGAACAGTGATATGGCCATGACAGTCAAATCCGTTGGCCGCATCTTCTTCCGTCTGTGCAGTGCGACCCAGGCGGTCAACGACCCAAGTCTTGCCCTTCAGTTCGGGCAGGTCGACTCTGACGACATCGCCCGCACGCAGCTCGAATTTGCGTACATGCTTTGTGTCGAGGCTGGTGATGTTTCCATCCTCGAATCTTACACGGTATTTGCGGCCGTCAGGCGTCGTGTTGAGCCATGTGGCAGGGTAGAAGTTGTTGTACGAGCCCTTGAAGAGCGCTAGAACCCGATTCGAACCATCAAATTGTAGCGTCTTGTTGATTTTTGGCTGCTTATCGGTTCGTAAGGCGGCATCGTGCGCGTCGGGTGCCTGATCATCCTCCACAATGCTCTCGTGGATGATGTCTGACTGTTCTGCATCAACAGTTTCAGTACGGGTCTCCATCGTGGTCTCCTCAACGACAGCAGTTTGCTCCTCAGCATCTACATCTGAGCTTGGAGCAATCACTCTGCTCCTCTTCGAGACCCCGGTTGCGCTTTTCTTCGGATGGGCCAATGTAGACGGCTTTGGAGCTCTCGAAGACCTCCTAGAAAGCAGCTGTGAGGCCAGCTTCGCGCCAGCCTCCTCGCGCTGCTTCACGCTATCTGGTGTAGATTCTGGTACATCCTGCACAGGAGGCGTAGCCCTTCGTCGCTCGTTCGCCTTGCTTGGAGCGTCTTGGAGAACAGGTGGCGGTGAATTTGGTCGCTCCACCACGGCCGTTGGAGGTGTACGTGACAGCTCAGGCACGGGTGCGGTCTCGAATCTCGCCCGTGGCTTGGCTCTGCTCCTGGTGCGCTTCACAGGGCTCTCGACCACATCAGCAATCGTATGCATAGTCTTGCGACGCTTCTGAGCCCTTGCACTACTCGGACTCTCCATCACGTCGAAGACTCGCTCGTCATCCGCAGTGATGATATCGCTCATGATGGCATCAATATCGACCTCTGTCTCACCGCTACCCTTCGGTGGTGAAGCTGCATCGGCGATATCAGCAAAGTGCCGCACACCTGCCGCTGTGCGTGGTGTCTGTGAAGCTGTCTTGCTTTGCTGGCTTATAAGAGCTTTGAATCGAGATGGAGCTAGAGTCGGTGCAGTGGCTTGAGGACCTGAAGCCGAAACATGAGATCGAGCGGTGGAGAAAAGTTGGTTGCTATCGGTTTCGCCACGCTGCAAGCCTGCTCTGCTGGGAGGCCGCGGGTCCGTGGCATCTGGAGCCGCGAAGTCGCTCTCAGGCACCTCTAGTTCGGCAATAGAGCTTGTTTGCTTGGACAGCTGGTGAGCACCGCGAGCTTGGCCTTGCAGCGCCCTGACAATAGCACCTTCGGACTCTTCTCGTAGGAGGGCAAGAGGAGGACTGCTGGGGATCTTGTCCCTGTCCTGCGATGCGCCATCAGGCCTGCTAGTGTGCGATCTACTTGGAATGACTGCTTGATCAATGCTCGTCCTGCCAGTATATTGCGATCCGGGCACGAAAGACGAATGAAGGGCGCCTTCTTCTGCTCTCCGATGTGGTGTGGACGAGGCCTTCGAGGTGTCCCGTTGTTGCGGCTGTGAATCGGCGATAGCAGATGGCTGAGTAGCGAGCTCGCGGCCTGTATTCTGGCGAGCATTAGAATTTGCCTGCGACCCTTGTAGCTGGTTGATGTCGGCCGGAAAACCAGCGTCCCGAATCGTATCGGGGAGACCCTCATCATCTCGAGCTGAGCCAGAGACTGACATCACCTCTTCGTCATCTTCTGCCTCTTCCCCGTCCTGATCATCCGCGGGGCCCTGACTTCTAAGCACTTCCTGCGCAAGTTCATCATACTCATCGGCGTCGTCCTGTTCTCCATCGGCCTCGATATCCACCGCGTCCACCATTGGCTGATCCTGCTCCGCACCGTCCTCATCTTCAACATCAATGTCATCCGAGAGACTAATCTTGACACGCCCCGCCACCTTAACAGTCGCAGGCGTGACAAGATCGATAGTCGCCACCTGTTTCTTTGGGCTGGAAGTTGGCCGCGATCCAGGCCGCGATCCAGGCCGCGATGAAGCACGAACCTCCCGCATCTCATTGATAGCGTTCTCGCTCCGTACCCTTTGCAGCATCTTCTTCTCGAGTCGCCACTGCTCCGAAGTCTGACTATCATCCCTATCGTCTCCCTCAATCTCGAACTCAGCGCCGTGCTCATTGAAACGATCCGATTCTCCCCACTCTCCGCGAAGTTTCCTTGCCCTTGCTTCTTGAGATTCCTTCAAGCTCCTGTAATTCTCGCTCGGGTCGCCCGGCATCAACGAGAGCCTGCCGTTTCGTGTTATGACTGGCGAGGAGGTCATGATCGAGGGAGAAGATACGCTGAACTGATGCTGCAGATTCGGCGAAGGCCTGGTGATAACGGGATCTGATCGTGCCCCTTCCGGTAGAGGCGAGGAAGGAGCTTGCGTCTGGTTGAAAAGCTGAGTCGCAGTCATCGCATTACTCTTCTCTGGTCCGCCAAACAGCTGTGTGAGACCTGGCGTCTTCTTGTTTGTCGTCACTGCAGAGGCGTCCACATCACTATCGCGCTTGCGCTTGTTTCCTGCAATGCTCGGTGTCTCTGGCAGACCGATCTGCTGCGCCGGTAGCTGCGTCTCCGGGCTCCTCAGTAGCTCAGACGCGTGTGAAGCGTCCGACTGTGCACCTGGCGATGGTTCCGTGTAGTCCAGATTCACAAAGCCGCTCTCCCCTTCGTGCACACTGCTCATCTCCTCATCCACCGTTTCCATCTGGTACTCCGTCTTGCCATTCGGCGATATCTGGGCCCTTAGCAGGACCTTCTTGGGTGTAGTAGCATTCATCATCGACTCCGTGTAGTTACGATACACCTGCGACTCCATCGGCTGCGTGTCGCCTCCCTCGAAGCCCGCGACGAAGCCATGGAACGACTGCGCTCTCGTCAACTCTGGGTGATAAGCATGCTGTGAAGGCGACGTTTGCGATATCATCGCCTCCATCTCAGCAGTAGGCGCAGACTTGGAAGAGGAGAGGCGTGGCGGGGGTTTTGGAGAGGAATTCGTCGTGTTATAGGCATTCGCGGATTCCGGAATGGTCGCCTCTTTGGAGTTGTCGGTATGAAGATCGCTTACGCCGCTCGCGTGCATATCATTTTGCGGCTCAGGCTGCACGTAGCAAGGATGATTGCGTCAGTTGAACTTTTGTCACCTTACACAGACCTCAAGGGTGCGCGCTCACCTGCAGAAAAGCATCGCGTAGTTGCGCGAGCTTCTCGTACTGCGCTGTATTGACACTACTCTCCGCGATTGACGCCATGTTTGGCGCATGTCGTGAGGATTATGTGTACGATGCAGGGTTGTTCGAGCATTGATGGCGAATCTAGAGGTGGGGTGAAAATCGCGCTAAGCACGCGGGTCACGTTTGACAAATGTTCTCTCCCAACTTCAAACGAAACACATCTGCCCAGCTCAATGGCTGTAGTGGCTCGATTCCCGTAAAGCTGGTGGAGAAGATACACCGTCGATCGAAGCCGTAGCGCTAATCTCTCAAAGCAGTAGGAACCGGGACATGGCCATTACATACTGTCGAGACTGGCAACCAAGCAGCAATGGCCACATCACGGGCTGTAGTGGCCTCTTCTTGGTTTCGTCCGTAGAGAGGGTAGACAGTCGACCGAAAACGAAGCACCGGCCTCTCAGAGTCGCAGACAGCCGGACTCGGCCACCACATGTGCTCTCCGGACTACAAACAGAGCGCATATGGCCAGATCATGACCTGCAATACCACCCTCTCCGATATCTCGATGGACGCGATACGGCTTCAGCCTATGATGAAGCAACGCTTCTCGGGAGTTCCGACTTTCCAGGTATCGCTATCAAAAGCGATCTCGAGAGTACGAAGGAGGTAGCTGTGGCCGGATCATTGACTGTAGTGCTATACTCCCCTCATCGTCCTTGGAGACTGCGAAGCAGCGACCAGGTTGGAACACCTGCCGTGGCCATACGGTCGCTTCCGATACAGGAGGACAGAGTCGATCTCGAAGCTTCGGCCGGGATCCACCTACCCAGATCGTGGACTGCAGTGCTTTCCTCAACGTAACTTTGTTGGAGGGTGCACTCAAGCGCTCATAGACGAGGCGCGACTGCTCGAAGATACTACATGTGATTGTGACTGTGTGGTTGGATCCTGTGACCCTCCTCTCGTATCCCGCAGCTCTTCCTACCTTCGCGCGATGGCGATGCGACTACCGTCGTATCGGGAGGGGTGTCGTCTTGTTGATCATCCTCGCTTTCTTCTTCTCGGACACCTTGCGTGAATACTTGTACACCGCAGCGGCACGCTCACCCTGCACCTTACTCAAACGATGCTCCCACTCCTCTGCTTCGCTCAAAAACATCTTCTCCGCTTGCCGGTCCACAGTTCCCTAAATCGGTATTAGGGTGTCTGGCTGGAACGGCGGTGGGATCACAACGTGAAGGACCTTTTGTCGTACACTCCCAATTTTCCTTGCCTACGTGCAGCAGGTCCCAACGGGCTGTTCTGCGTATGGCTACACCGTCGAGGACGACGATGGTATTCACGGACTGGTGTGCTCTGCACTTTGCGCAACGCGAGTTCTCCTCCAGCCATCGCGTGATACACCGCTTGCAGAATGCGTGGCCGCAGCCGGTGAGGACGGGTTCTTTATTCCTACTCAAACAGATTGCTACTGCATGTTAGCAGTGGACCATCTATTATGCTGGTGTAACTTACGGCATTGGTCGTCCGTGTCGAGGTGGAGATGTTATGGACAGGAGGTCTCCGGGAAACATATGTCGATAAGTGAGCCATATGTAACTGTGGCGTCGTGTGCGGCAGCGAGGTGGTGTGGGTTGGACATTTTGTGAAAGTAAGGAAGAGGATAGTGTGGTGATGGACGTTGATGTGAACGTAGGTTCAGCTGTGTTTCTTGTGCGGTGCGTGTTTTGGTAACAACGAGATGGGAGAATGTTAGTAGATCATGAACCAGCACAGACAGCACCTTCTCGAATATCAACATCGTTTGATGACTATCGGTGAGTTGACTACCTAGTAGCACAATCACAAGCAAGTTCGCATCGGAGAATCTTTCAGCCCCCACGGACGCCACGCTAATCACATGACCATCCTCCCACGCCTCGCTAACCCTGACCGTATGCTGTTCTCCGATGCCCGCCCAGATCTCCTAAACCCATGAACCACCTGATCGAACCGCCATCCTACTGCGGCGACTAGGCACTCCCCTGACCCTGGCCCTGCCCCTGTCCGTGTCCACCCTGTCCGTTGCGGCGATCGTCGCGCTGCTCGCCGAAGCCCAGGTTGCCCATGCTTGACTGCAGGAATGAGAGGGAGACATCGTCGCCTGGGTAGTTGCCGGTGTTCGAGCCATACTGGGCTCCGTTGGCAGCGTAGCCAGGGGCACCACCAGTCGCGGAGGCGTTGCCCTGATTGAAGGCTTGCTCGGCGCGGCTGTCGAAGCCACCGGGGCTCTGCTGACCGGCGGTGTTTGGCGGGCCCATCTGACCGTAGCCACCTTGCATGTACGGGCTTGGTGCGCCTAGGCCTGACGGAAGGGCGTAGGTCGAAGCAGGTCCGAATGACTGTCCACCATATCCACCTGGTGGGCCGCCCATGTTGCCGCCGTACGGGTCTCCGGATGCTGGGGTCATGCCGCCGTACGAGCTACCGCCCATAGATCCTTGCATCGACATGTTTCCAGGCGGGCCGTAGGAAGAGCCAGCTGCACCGCCGTGTCCGTGTCCGTGATAGTTGTTTCCACCTCCCCCTTCAGCGACCACCGCAGCTTCCTGACGTGGGGCACCACAACGCAAGCAGTGGCTGTTCTTGGCGAAGTTGTGATAGAAGCATCCATCACGTCCGCACTTCCAATCACCAGCACGGAATGGGACAACGCCACCTCGACCTATAGTAGACCTGTTAGCTGAAGTTCAACCGAAGGGGTTCGTGCTGACGTGCGCTGACCTCCTTGTCCGCCTCCCATCCCACCGTAAGCACCACCGTGCATCTGAGGTCCACCCATCATATGCGGCTGACCGTATCCACCTGCTCCACCGTATGGGTTTGGCGCCATGCCGTATTGCTGACCGTATGGATCTGGCTGCTGGGCAGACATCGCAGGGAACGAGCAGCGGAAGCAGACCGTGCGACGCTGGAAGTTGGAGAAGCCGCACGACGGACAGGTCCAGTCTCCAGGGCGAGGACGGTTCTTCGACGGTGGGAATGGTGTGAGCACTGGTGGACCACCTGGTGGACCCTGGGCCGCAGCACGATCGAGAACCTGGGTACAGTCAGTATAAAACTCTTTGCTTCGTTGACGAACGGTTGACTCACCCTGGACGAAGACGGCGAGACCTCGATCGCACGATCATTCAACGCGCGACCGTTCATGCTCAATGACTCTGCAGCCTGGTGGATAAGATTAGCTACTGTGTTCGAAAGTTATCGGATGGGAAACGTCACTTACCTCCTCGTGACTGCCAAACACGACAAACCCACTGCCACTTGGCTTTCCTCCGTCTGGAGCACGCAGCGTCCAGAACGCGATCGGACGACCGCCGTACTGCGTGAACCAACTCTCGAGCTCACTCTGTGTGGTGTCGTGCGGGAGCCCACTAAGGTGCAGCACTTTCGAATGTTCGCCGAGAAAGGCTCGCACATCACTACGCGCGTCGAGGGGGCGAGCGAGGACGTCTGGGTCTCCGGCTGGGTTGGTCTGGCTGGGGCGAGACTTTGAGTAGAGAGAACGCACGCAGCGGGTGAGCGTAAGAGCCTCCTCGAGGGCGCGACGTGGCGACGACGGTGCCAGGGCCTGCAGGTGGAACGGGAGTCCGCCAGAGATCTTGCCAGATGAGCGAACCTCGTCGACCTCAAGTCCGGCACAGATCGAAGACAGAGTGGAGGAGCTAAAAGCCAAGGTCTCAGGATGGTGAGCCTGGAAGGCTTGATACTCGTTGCGGAGACCGAAGAGAACCGGGTGCTGGAGATAGTGTGGCAGCACAACGTTCTTGTCGTGCGCTTCGCGTGGCATCTGCACACGGAGGTCCCACGGCATCAGCGTGACGTACGCGAAGGTTGGTGGGTCATTCGGACTCGCGCCCTTGTTAATGAGGTGCTCCGCGGCGTAGTTGCTGAAAGCATCGATGGCCTCACGGAAGGTACCCGCGCCGCGGACATGCTCCCACGTCAGCGTAGTAAGGGAGGTGCATAGTGGCGTGATAGGTGTGTTGATTGGCTTGACCAGCACGCTCTGACGGTGGAGCTGTGAACTGCAGTTAGCAGGCCGTCGCAGTACAACTGTGAAGGGGGAGCAGAGTGGGGTGGGAGTGGCCCTCAGGAATTCGAAACATACCTCTGGCAGATCCGGGTGCTTCGCATCGACCACGACCCAGCCGATTTCAATGACCTCTGCGCTATCCTTAGTGACGTAGACGCCGTGTTCATCGCAAGTCGTGGCGATGTGAATGATGCAAAATTTCTCAAAGTTGTGGCTAGCCGGAGCAGCGCCGTATTGACCTTGATGGTGTTGTGGTGGACCAGCAACTTGGGGTGGGTAGCCGCCGGCCGAGTAAGGCTGAGCCTGAATGGGTGTCGCCATGTTGACTTGTTGAAGTTGTGCTTGTTCTACCGTATGTCCGAAACGCCCAACGCCTTCCGAGATGCTCGACTTGGTAGTGGATTCAGCTATCGATCTGTCGGGTCGTCGTGGATGTATGCGTGGATAGAGCTTGCGGAAACGGACTCGACGGGAGCTCGCAGGATAAGCTAGCCGTTGATGATGAAACTACTGGAAGAGTCTCGTTAATATTGCTCCTGATGATAGAGCACGCAGCACGCAGGTTAGACGATTGGCAGCGGCGTGGCTGGCTCCGGTCTCCAGGCGGGATGGTGGTTGTCGGAGGGGTGGTGTTGACTCTGACACGGCGTGAGAGTCAAGTCAAGTCGAAGGTTGGAATTTTGGAAGACAGCTCGGATTCCTTAGCGTCTCCGCCGGAAAGGACATGCACTAGAGGCCCGGACCCCTGCCAGACCGTTGGCTAGTCTGCGTTTAACGGGTCTTCTGCGAGGCCTAATTAAACCTGCGGATCCGCAAGAAAGGTTGGTGTTCGGTGAAGAGTGGAACTGAAGCGAAGAAAGCGGAATGAAGTCGAGTGTTTCCAATTGTGAGTGAAGCAGAGCCTTGGCGTGCTAGTCATGCGGACACTTCTGCGTCGCGCCTGCCTTTCTGGTGACTTCACTCGTCTTCAGAGGCGTGACCAAAATGATGTATCGTGGCCGCAATAAGCCTGAAACACCAAGTGGGACGCGGCTAATCTCACCTAAACCGCTCCGTGCACTTTGAACAGCGACAACGGTTCGGCGGGTCAGACCCGTTCCTGCTTTCTCCCTCACCGGGACCGTGTTCTTCAGATATCGGGCCATTGTCCATCTGAAGAAGCTCTTCACTTGAGCACAAATCATACAGTTCTCGTAGTGGTAGCACAGCAGACAACGACACGCACACAGTAGCACGCGACGGCAACAGATGTGCTCGTGGAAGCCCGATGTCCTCGCGTCGCACGTGTGTAGGCGACGGTTACGCAGCAGAGCCTCAGCCCTGCATGCGGACCGAATGAGCTTGAATCTCCTTTACAGGAAACGGGTGTCTTGTCACGAATCGGATGTAAGAACCATGCAGCCGGGTGGCGATGTGCCGACTGCAGGTTGACATTGTATCTAAATGGTCGCACACATTCTGCGACCGGGTGGGCAGAGAGGTGATCTGGGTTGACGATGCCTTCTCTCCCGAGTCGTAGGTAGCACAAGCCTGGCCGCAGAAACGCGGCCTCCAAACCGTTCTCGGAACCTCCTTGCGTGTCTGCAGAAGCTGTCATGCGAACCGGCGGTTCCTGCATATTGCTGCATGTCGAGAAGCTACGAAACAACGGCATTGTTGAGCGTTGACTGATTTCAGCAGGTCGAAGATACTGTGTCGCGCTCAGCATAATCCGAAAACCCTGCACGCTTCCAGCAGTCGAGCATGCTTCGATGTCGCTAGGGAAGCAAAGCGCTAGAGCGCTAGCAATATCATCCTCCCTGGTGCAGAAGGTGCTAGCAGACCTTAAGCTGTACCGTTCATCCCCTCGTCTCCAAAGCGTCTTGCGTACATCCCCAATGCCTTGATCGGGAAGATGAACTTGTAGTTCGGGTACGAGATCATGCTGTCGGACGTCAGTCCCATCTCTCAAAAGATCCAAAGCAGATTCACAAACCAGCTCTTGTTGAACACTCCCTCGATACCCTCCTGCAACCACTCCCCATTACTCTGCTGCCTCTCAATCAACAATCTCACCGCCCTTTCCATCGGCTCTCTATGCGGGTACTGTGCCTCCAACAACGCAATAATAACCCAAGCCGTATTGACAACCTGACTCCCCCCCGGATGCTCCGTCCACACCCCCGTCTCACAACTCCGATAACTCTCCCCCCACCCCCCATCCCCCCTCTGCTTCCCCAAAAAGAACCCACAAGCCCGTCTCACCCTCTCGCTATTCTCCCACGTCTCGCGCTGCGTCCCCAAACTCTCCAGCGCAAACATTCCCGCATACGTGAAGCAGATCCCCCAACTGCCGTACCAGGACCCATCGGCTCGCTGGTTCGTGCGGATCCATTGGACGGCGGAAGTCATGAATTTGGCGATGTCGGCGGCGCGGTACGTGGGGTGGATAGCAGAGAAGGTGGAAAGAGCGGTGACGCACGCGGTGGTGCATTCGGGGTAGTCGTACTCGACCATTATGCGGCCGAAGACTTCGGCTGCGTTGAGGTGTTCGAGCCACTCGCTCCCGCGGCGAGTTTCGTACGAGGCGACGCCGCCGGTGGTGTTTTGGAGGGAAAGGATGATGTCGATGGCCCATTTCTGCCTTTCCTCGGAAAGCGTCACGGGGTAGAGGTTCTTCTCGGGATTGGCAGGGTCTTTGATAGTTTGGAGCATGAGGATAGCTTTGATGACTTCAGACACGCAGTCGGAGACTACGTAGCCTTGGTCGCGGTTGCTGAAGCCCCAGCCGCCGCGGCGGGGAGAGCGGTAGCCTACTTCAGCGGATGTTCGGTGGGTTGGAGGATCGGAGTAGGTGGGTGAGGTGGTGTAGCCGACGCAGTGGTCGACGAATTGCTGGCCTTCCAGGAATTGGAGTGCTCTGAGTAGCATATCGCGGTAGTCCGGCTTTGTGGCCAGGCCGGCAGCACATAATGCTTGAATTGTGAAAGCAGTATCCCAGTTCTGAACGCCATTCGTGCCATTCATCATCATACCACCTTTTGACATGAAGAGATGCTCCCTCAGCCGCTCGCGATGTCGTCTGACAGACTTCGAATCCGAGCCTTCCACAATGGCGCAGCACAGCGTATTCAGCGGATTGTTCACCGGCGCCAGATCAGCATAATCCGAATTCTGATCCTCCATCTGAATCAACTTCCACGTCCAGTCCTCCGCCCTCTTAACCATCCAGCTCGTCCTCAAAAACGGAATCCAAACCAACACCAACAACCAATTCACCAAATTCAAAAACCACGACTTCGAATGATAATTATCCCTCGCCCCAATCGCATTCTTATACCTCCCCCATTTAATCTCCTCATGCGGCAGCGTAAACAACTCCCCCCTCAACTCCAGAACAACCTCATCCTCCTCCGCCTTGGGATAAACATACTTCTTACTCCACGCAAAACTCATCGGCAGAAAAATCATCCGCATATGGATCCACCACCTCCACGGCGCGATAGGCACCCAATCCGGGAGTAGCCACAGCTCCGGCGGGACAGGATTCACGACCTCCCAGTCCATCACCCCGAGCACCGAGAGCCAGAACTTCGCCCAGTGGGGCGCGTACAGCGCTCCGCCGAGATCGTACAGACATCCCCTCGCTTTCCGCATCCGGGGGTCTTCGGCTGAGACGCCGAGGAGGCGGAGCGCGGTGTAGTTCATTGCGGTGCCGAAGACGGAGGAGTCGGCTTCGACGTGCAGGCCCCAGCCGCCGTCGCCGCGGTTTTTGGCGCCGAGGTTCTGCATGCTGAGGATGTAGCGGGTGATTTCGATTTCTTCGGGGCGGGAGAGGCGTTGGTCGGTGACATAGAGGGTCACAATCAAACCTGGCAACAGGAACATGGGACCGCCATATTCGCAGCCCCAGTTTCCGGGTTCGAGTTGCAGCTTTGAGTAGAACTTGAGTCCATTCTCGCAGGCTTGCAAAGGCGTCTTCGCGGGTGGTAGAGTTGGTAGGCCCTTCGCTTTTCATCAGCACTGCGGCATAGGCCCGAGTCTGCGACGGCTACAGGATAGACCACATTCACTCACCGTCTCCTGCCCAAGAAAATACCGATCCGCCACCGTCGTCGGCCATGCCTTCAACTCCTCGTCCGTCTCCAGATAATGCCAGGTGTGTCTGCCATCATCATCCCGCATCCGCCAGCGTGAATGGTCGGTCTTCGCATCTCTCACTTCTGCATCTTTCGCAATCGCTCCATTCGCTGTCCCGTTAGGTTTGCCATTGGCTTCGCCGCGTTTCCGAACGGCCATGTTGAAGTGGGGAGAAAAGTTTTATCGAGAAAAGAGAGAGAGAGAGAGAGATGGACAGCGGAAACCCGGATATACTCGCGGATCAGTTCATCTATCCCGGAGTTCAGGTCAGACAACCGACCCGTGAAGGGCGTTGTCGTAAACATTTCATACGAAGGAGCAAAAAAGTGGCGCCACAAATGAAGGGAACGACGCCCGCAAATGCATGCAGGGAAACTTTATTTCATCTGGGGAGAAGATCTCAGTGGCGTTGTTCGATGAATGCAAATGCAGATTGCCTATGACTGTACCTTAGTATCCCCAAAAGAAGGAGATCATGAAAAAAGGTTCGTCTGAATCGACAACCGAAGATTCCCGTACTGAACCTTGGAGAATAGATACACGGCGCTAAGATCGCTAAGATCGCTAAACTATCCAAACCACCCATCCCCTCTGCTACTATACCAACAGCATCCCTCCCACTCACCCCTTCTTCTCACCCTCACCACCACCCTTCGCCCTACCCTGTACCACGGCAACCACAGCAACCACCGCCTTCCCCACCTCCCCAAACCCCTCAACCCCACCCAACTTCTTCTCCAACGCCCGCGCATCCCTCAATAACGCCCTCTCCCCCTTAGCCTTCCCCTCATCTTCTACCGATATACTCCCAAGCTTACCCGCAAAAGCCTCCCCCCACTGCGCTCGATACGCCAGCCCAATTTGCTCCATAATCCCCCCCACATCCGCCTCACCCAAATGCCGACTCAACACCCGATGCAGCGTCAACGTCTCTTTGGTCAAAGTCTCCATATACGGACTCGCCCTATCCTCATCCTCCGCCACGGCGTCAAGGTCGAGCGCATGAAGCGCTTTAACGTGCGCCTGACTCCGCGTCGTCATGATCTCGACCAACTTCTCGCTAATAGCCCTCTGGTGGTCTTGGCAAAGCCGGCGGACCTTCTCGTACTCAGCTAACACGTTCGCCACCCCGCCTGAGCCGCCGAGAGTGCCGTCGCCTTTGGCGCCTGGGAGGTGGCGGCGAACGCATTCGCGGACGTAGGGCACGAGCCCGACGACGAAACCGACGGCTTGGTGGGCGAGGGCGAGATGCTTGGTCGTGATGTTTTTGAGGCCTGCGGAGCCGCGGGTAGCGCCGGCGCCGAGCACGAGTTGCGTGCAGCGGGAGTTGAAAATTCGTAAGACTTCGAGGATGGCGGTGGAGATTTGCGGGGTTAGGGAGGGGAGTTGGGGGGTGAGGGAGAGGAGGAGGTCGAGGGTGGGGAGGAGGGCGACGGCGGAGGAGACGAGGAAGAAGCGGATGTCGTCGATGTGGGCGGGTCGGGCTGTGGCTTTGGTGGCGGGGGTGGGTGTGCTGGTGCCGTTGGTGGTGATGCCGTTGGTCTGAGGTTGGCTGTTGTCTAGACGATGGTCGACAGGCTCCCAGATCGGCGGGACAGCGCTGCCCCAGTCGGGTGGGTCGGAGGTCATGCTGCTCAATATCCTGCCTAGCACCTTATCGTTCTCCTCCGTAAAATCAACAGCGTTCCAGTTATCCGCGTCCAAACAGCCAGCGATCCTCTCCGTCTCCGCAGTTCCGAGCACCTGCACGAACCCAGAGATCTGCGCATTGATCAAGCCCTTGAGTGCTTGCCCTCCGCGACCCGATACGGCTTCACACTCATCAGCAAAGAGGCGGTTGAGCGCAAAATACCGCAGAAATCTCGGCTTCACCAGACGAACAGTCTGCTCGTTGCGCACTTTGAGCACGCGTGTGATTTGCGTTTGCGCTGTATCGACCGCTTGGCCGAGAAGCGAGGAGAGGTCGAGGGCTTGCGACAGCTCGTCAGGCTTTGGAAGCTCGTTCTTCGCTTGCTCCATTTGCTCGGCCGTCATGCTGTTTTGACGCGAGTGCCCTCTGCTACCTTCTGGAGCTGAAGAGCCGGATGTGACATCCAGCAAGATCTTGGTCTGTGTACCGACTCTTCGCAGAGCTTCGCCGACGTTTGTGTATACTTTGACGAGCAAAGTCTCCGCATCCTCAGCATCCAGAGCTCGCAGATTGCGAGCTAGAATCGAGCTCTTCTCCTGCTGGCTCAGCCTCCCTCCTCCACGAGTCGATGTTGTGGCCGATGAAACCATGCTGTCCGCATCGTCGTCGTTAGATGAGGGTAAATATCTCCGTATGATCGCTTTCATCTCCTTAGTCACAGCTTCTCGGTACGCAGCTGTAGCTGGTGCAGTGTAGCCAGCTCGCTGCAGACCCTTGAGCGCAGACAGTAGATCGGCTCGGAACTGTGGCGTCGTCTCCATATATGTGGGCGGAATGCCTCGTTGTCGTGACCAACGTTTCAGCGTCTCCGAGGGTGGTACTCGTTCGATGTGCTGGCGTAAATCGGCCATTAGGATAGAGGTGAGTCGGTTAGCGAATCCTGTGCCAATCTTCAATTGCAGCTCTTGCAGACCCGAGTCCAAGCCTTGAAGCGCTTTCAGTGGCCGTAGATCGATGAGTCCTGCATCCTCAGCTCCATGTTCTGGCTGCCCGCACACCAGTCTTCCTACTCTGTCCATCTGATCGGCAGCCTCATCAAAGCTGCCCTCCTCTACCAGCTCGTCTGCCCTCTTCACGTTCTCCACCACTCGCTGCACTTGCGCTGTCGCCGCGCCAAGCTTTCCCAAGTTCGCTCTTCTCCTTCGCTTTGCTGCCACCTCCAGCCCTGCGACTGCGACCTCCTGGTCCAGCCGCCGCAAGTCCTCCCGCAGACTCTGTATCTTGGCCACACTCTCCTCGGCCTCGGTCTGCAGCTCTTTCAAGCTCCCAAGCGCCGCAAAGAAGCCCGAGCTCGCCGTGCTAATGCTGTTGATCAAATGTACTTCCACCGTGTCCATATACCAACTCAGCTTCTCCTGCAAGATCGCATTCGTAGCTAACGCTTTCCGAGGAGGTAAAGGCGTGCCATTCGCAGCTCTCTGCTCTATCTGAGGTGTGCCTGGAGGAGGTCGCACGATCTCGGCACGCTCGGAAACGACATCAAAAGTTCGAGGGTTTTCGAGGTGGAAGTCTTCGTCAAAATAGACAGACGGGATGGTCGACAGAGGTGTAGGTTCGTTGCGATTTCTGCGATGGGTAGCTGACGAACGTCGACGATCACCTCCCGGTGTCCGTGGAGTAGGCGGAAAAACGGGCGAGGTAGCAGTCCGCGGTGTTGTCGGCGACATAAGCCCATCCTTGCCACTCCACCGTCGTTCTAATGCTTCGGCGAAGCGATCTGTCTTCTCCAGCTCCTTATCCTTCTTCAGCCATTGCGCCTGATCCGGCTCTGATCTGCCTCGTTGGAAGCTCTCGAACAGTGGGCCGATGCGAGTCAAGTAGTCTCGAAAGCTGTCAGGTGGAACGTGTGGGATGTTGGTGAGTGCCACTGGAGGGATGTCTCGTGTGGTGGGAGCTTTGTAGCCCGCCGCTGCTGCTGAGGCTGCTGTATGAGGCAGGAGACCTGTCCGAACGATCGGCGGCTGGAGGAGCGTGGAGATTGCATTCTGGCTGGTCTCTCGGATTGTGCTCCCTCGCCGTGCGTGTGTGTCTAGCGATCCGCCGATTGAGCTGACGGAGGTGGTGCTGGCCACGCTTCCTCTTCGTGGCCGGTAGCGATTGTTGGTAGGTTGCCGAGGTGTAGTCTCCGGGAATGGGTAGCCAGATCGTTGTGAACTTGGTGAGCTGGGGGAGAGGCCATCTATCGAGAACTTGGAGGAGGGGGATGACATGTTCGAGGCCGACGTCGTGAGAGTGCTATAGGTGGCCTCATGAGGTGCGCTTTGCTGGGTAGGATTACGTTCGCACAGAAGTCCGCGTTTCCATGCCGTCGAATCGGTAACAAACGTGATTCCTCTGTACTCGTATATTAACTACCATATCCAAAAGTCCAGCTCTCAGGACGGAGATATTGCAGCCGAGCCTCCGATCCTGGGCTAGCGATTTAGGGTTGAGTGGTTGCATTAGCGCGACACGACCGCGAGGGAAGCGCGTCTCCCATCCCACTTGAATCGTTCCAAGACTCCCACAACCACAGAAACCCCGCAAAGATGGACCGGCAATCCGTGTACACGCTCAGTCTGTTCGGCGAAGACAAGGCGATTGAGGAGAGCAACAAGCGGGTGCAGAAGGAGCTGGTCGACTTCATCCTCGACTTCCATCTCGACAATGTCTTCATCTACAGGTACGAGACGAACAAGAGGGTATCAGGGCATGATGTTAATGTGATTGTAGAGACCAAATACGAGAGAATGTGCTGTCGCGGCAGTACTTTTGCGACATGGACATTGCACACCTCATCGCTTTCAACGAGCACCTGGCGCATCGGTTGAACAATGAGCCAGCCGAGATCATACCTGTGGTACGTGTATACCATCCGCACTCAGTACAAGTTGACGGAACTGATGATGGTATATTATCTAGTTCGAAGCCGCCCTCCGAATCTGCACACGACGAATCCTCTACCCTTCGCAAAGCGCAGAAGACCAGCAACTCGCGCAAGCCCTCCCCGAACACCAACTCCTCATTCACTCCTCCGTCACGCAAACTTCCATTCGAGGCCTCACAGCTACCAACGTCTCCCACCTCGTCCGAATACCCGGCATCGTCATTGGCGCCAGCACACTCAGCTCAAAAGCAGTAGCACTCCACATCCAATGTCGCAACTGCGGCCACCCAGAAACACTAAGCATAACCTCCGGCTTTACAGGCGTAACACTCCCTAGAGTCTGCGCCCGACCTCAGAACGGCCCATCGGACGGCGACAAGTGCCCTCTCGACCCCTACTTCGTTGTCCACGAAAAATCCCAATTCATCGACCAACAAGTCCTTAAACTCCAAGAAGCCGCCGAAGACGTCCCCGTCGGCGAACTTCCCCGCCACATTCTCGTCAGCGCCGACCGCTACCTCGCCAACCGCGTCGTCCCCGGTTCGCGATGCGTAGTCATGGGCGTCTTCAGCATTTACAACAGCCAAAAGAACAGCAAAGGCAGCAACGCAGTCGCAATCCGCAACCCCTACCTCCGCGCCGTTGGCCTGCAAACTGACCTCTCCCACAACCAAGCCGGCGGCATGGGCATGCAATTCACTGAAGAAGAGGAGCAAGAGTTCCTCGAAATGTCCCGTCGACCGGACCTCTACTCCCTTTTCGCCTCTTGCATCGCACCCTCCATCTACGGCAACGCCGATATCAAGAAAGCCATCACCTGCCTCCTCATGGGCGGCTCCAAGAAGATCCTCCCCGACGGCATGCGCTTGCGTGGCGACATCAACGTCCTCCTCCTCGGTGACCCCGGAACAGCGAAATCCCAGCTCCTGAAGTTCGTGGAGAAAGTCTCCCCAATCGCAATCTACACCTCCGGCAAAGGCTCTTCCGCCGCAGGTCTCACAGCCTCCGTCCAACGCGACGTCACCACCCGCGAATTCTACCTCGAAGGCGGCGCCATGGTCCTCGCCGACGGCGGCGTCGTCTGTATCGACGAATTCGACAAGATGCGCGATGAAGACCGCGTAGCCATCCACGAGGCGATGGAGCAGCAGACGATTTCTATCGCTAAAGCGGGTATCACCACCATCCTGAACGCGCGGACATCGGTCCTCGCAGCTGCTAACCCGATCTTCGGCCGGTACGACGATCTCAAATCCGCGGGCGAGAACATCGATTTCCAAACCACGATCCTCTCGCGCTTCGACCTCATCTTCATCGTCCGCGACACGCACGACCGCGCGCGCGACGAGACGATGGCAAAGCACGTCATGAACATCCACATGGGCGGCCAAGCGCGCGACGCGCAACACAACTTCGCTAACGCCGAAACCTCGGAAATCCCAGTGGAGAAGATGAAACGCTACATCTCCTACGCGAAATCCCGCTGTGCGCCCCGTCTGTCCCCTGAAGCGGCGGAGAAACTCTCTTCCCACTTCGTCTCGATCCGGAGGCAAGTAGCACGCGCAGAGCAGGACGCGAATGCGCGGTCCAGTATCCCGATCACGGTCCGGCAATTGGAGAGCTTGGTGCGGATCACGGAGTCGTTGGCGAAGATGGAGTTGCTGCCTGTGGCGACGGAGAAGCATGTTGATGAGGCTATTAGATTGTTTTTGGGGAGTACGATGGATGCGGTGATGAGTGCGGGGGGGAGTGAGGGGACGGGGGGGTTGGGGGTGAATAGGGAGATGGTTGAGGAGGTGCATAAGGTTGAGGAGGAGTTGAGACGACGGTACGTTCATCCATGCGTGTCTTACAACAGTGTAAGCGGCTCGGTTTGCTGACTTGGTGTGCTAGATTACCCATGGGCTACACATCCTCCCTCGCCACCCTCCGTCGCGAGTTCGTCGAGCGGAAGGGGTACAGCGAATCGGCGCTCAACCGCGCGCTGCAGGTGATGAGTCGGAAGGAGAGCGTGCAGTTCCGACGGGGTGGGGCGCTTGTGCATCGGAGTGGTGTTTGAGACTGCCTGTTGGTTCCTATACGCTTGGGGCGACATGGTGATCATGAGATATGGGTAAGATGGTGGCATACAATGAACTTGGCTACAGCGACATGATGTTGGCGTTGATGTTGGGAGAGGGATCGGGGTTGTCTGGAGCAGAGGAGTTATTGCCTTTGTTCTATGTAAACCGAAATATAGCAGACAGAGGTCTGTGTCAGATCATGTACCAAGCTCATTGCGTACCCATTTCAAGCAAACGCCGCCACCCATACCAATGTATCCCAACCAAACTCCAACCCGAACGCCAAAAAACAAAAGACTTGCGTCTCCACATCTTCCCCTACACCAAACACCCACCCACCCTTTCC
>JAABUL010001417.1_pt1 | contig 45987 bp, 72 predicted proteins | sample 5559151 | NCBI WGS metagenome assembly JAABUL01 (sample SAMN10711876, study PRJNA513368) | rock metagenome | isolation source: Antarctica rocks | place: Antarctica: Victoria Land, Pudding Butte sud
TGGCTGCTATCACTCAAGGAGCTCTGAACTCCTCCGAGTCTGTGATACAGAAACGGTACCTGAACCGAGACGCTCACCTCAACAACCTGAAGCGTGCTCGCCGCTGACCAGGTGAACTTTGCATGCTATGATGTGTCCGAGGTTCCTAACACAAAGTGGCTTTTGCTCGACAGACACGGCTCGTCAAATCCTGCAGAGAGCATGTGTAGCGTGTACAACCAGTTGTTCTGGCCGCTGAGTACCAGTCGCTCGCCGCCGCGACGCCCACCGCCGCCATGTACCAGCTGCGCGGGTATACCGGTACCCACGTAGGCCGTCCTCTGAGAGGCCGAGATACGGCAGCTCCTGCCGCTGCGCTGCCTCTCTGGTCTCGAAGGACAGCGAATGGACGAGCATCCGCCCAGGCGTCGGCTGCCGCCGCCACAAGACCTCGAAAGCACACAGCCGGCTGAGGTGTGCATCGCGGAGCGCGCCGCGTAGCCTCGTCAGATCCTGCGGCGGCCGCGGCGGAGCCCTCACCCTGGCGGCCCATGGGCATCGCTGGCATCGCTGGATGCGGTCTGACCAGGAAGGGTGCGGCAAGCTGATCAGCTTGCCTGCTGCCGCATACTCATGAGCAGCGCGCCGCCGAGGTGTGGCGCAGGCCGCTGCATGGGCCGCCCGGCAAGGCCACGGCCCAGCATGGGCCATGGCCCGAGCAGCAACTGCGACGCACCACGCTGGCCCTGCGGCTGCACGCGCTGCGGTGCCGGCAACCGGCTCTGCGAGCAGGCCAAGCCGTTCGTGATGACACGTTGCCATCAGATGATAGCTTCGTCGGGGTTCGTGATGTTCATTAACGGAGTTTGGAAAAAAGCAAAGAGAAGAGCGGTCAAAGCGCAATTGACGCAAACCGGAAGATGCACAAGCATGTGCAGAGGAGGCGGTGGGTAGGATGTGGGATTCTCACCATGGCAACATGTCGGCCACGTGGCTGAGAGCGACCACGGGCCATGAGCGGCGCTGCTCCTCCCCGAAGAAGTCCAGCGGCTGCGGCGGCACCCGGCGACCCAGGAAGCGGGCCCGGAGGCGGTGTACTCTGTAGCCTGCCATCAGCTGTGGGTACGCTTGCAGCAGCTCCACAAAGTCCACCTCCTGGAAGTCCGCCTGCATATCACACACTCAGACCTTCAAGCTCTTTCTTCAAGCTCTTTCAAGCTCTTTCAAGCTCTTTCAAGCTCTTTCTTCAAGCTCTTTCAAGCACATATTCCGTCGTGCATGTGTCCCTAGTGTGCGTGCGATAGCAACACACTCCTCAACACGCCCAACACAGCAGCGTCTATCAACCCTTGCAACTCAATCAAGGCATGCACCTGCTGCCAGCTGACAGATGTGCTAGATACAGGTCTGCCGCAGAAGCCGAGGTTGCTGGAGCCTCCTACGAGCGATGTACGCTTGCCAAAAGCGGAGAAAGCGCCAATGCTCAAGCCAGAACGGAACACAAGACTCCAAGTAAACACTGGTGCAAGTGGTTCGAAACACAAACGCACCCTGGACATCGTGCTGCCCGTCTCGAATGCCCAGTTGATGAGGTCATGGAACTGGATGATGTCGATGTCTGGCATATCCAGCGTCCAGCGGATATGCAGGGCGAGCCAGGGGTAAAGTACGTGAACACGCTGTTACCGGGGTGCAACCCAGCTAGATGAACGTGCATATAGTGCATCCATAGGATCTGTACTCAGGGACTGTATTCAAGTTTTCAAAAGACTCGATTGTGACACAGGAAAACGTCAGAAGTGCATGCAGAAATGTACCTGCTGCACTGCAGGCGTGTCCGCCGCCTGCGCGCTCCATGACGATGTCGTAAAGTCCTCTATGGCGGTGTCGAGGAGTGCAGGAAGATCGACAGCGTCATGCGTGGCTTCTGATCAGCAGTAGAGTTATTGATTGAGGCAACAAGCGTTGTTGGCAGCGCAATGCTTGTATGGCACATGTCAGAGAACACGGAGACGACCCTTCGCACAGCAGATTGCTTGGAAGTGCTGGGAATTGCTGCCGTACCATGTGCACTTTAGTTGCGCTGCAGTGTTCCTCCAGCGCCGATGATTCATTCATGTGCTTGAGACTCGTGTCATGAGAAAGAAGTGTAGCGGACTTTCTGAAGGGTGGTGAAAGGGAGGCGCCAGGCGGGAAATGGCGTCGAGCTGCGCTGTCAGCGGCTGCCTGCAACACATCATGGTACAAGTCGTTCAACATCAGCCTAAATAAGCCAATGACGTAGCAGAAAACGGCCCACTGTTCGGTGCACGATATGCTGACAACAATGATGAACGGCAGGGTGCGGGAAGTGCGAGCGGCATTTGATGCATCCTGCACTGCAGCTGAAGCACCTCTTGGTGCAAGTTGGTGCAACACATGCTGCTACGACCTCTGATGAGCATGCAGCATACCCTAGAGGTGCCATCGCTCAGTGTGCCGCTCCGGTCGAACCCCAAAGACGGCAGTGAGGAGCCATCGTCCTGCGAGATTGTCACGTGACACATCAGCAACCACCCGTAAGAGCTAATGTGTGGTGCTCGACTGCATTCGACGGCATGCCAGCGGACCGCCTTCCGCGTTGTGCAGGCAATGAAGCTAAACACACCTGATGCTGCTGCTGCTGCTGCTGGGGGGGTCCGGCCGGCGTGCCTCCGGCAGACACGGAGCCACGCATGTCGGCTGCCGCTGTGGCGAATCCCAGAGGTGGTGACCCTGCAGGAAGCGAACCTGTGTGACTCAGCACTCGATGTCCAGCCACCAGCATACCGCGCACTGCGTTACGCACCGCTGCCACGGATGCTGGCAGCTCAAACATGAGGCCAAGAACATGAAGGAAAGCAAACCTGCTTTGAAACGGCAGACTCGTCGGGCGACGGCTGCCCCTCCGAGCTCGCAGCAGGGAGATTTCAAGACTGCAGAACTGGCAGGTCTTTCATGGAGTAGGGGCATACATCAATATCGGAACACTACGGCGATGGCTGTGGCTGTGGCGGCCGTGAATGAGCTGCTCGACTTCTGGTGCACTGCCTTGCTCAAGTCAAAGCGCGACACACATGCGACAGCGAGGTGGCGCTGCTGCACGTCTGCGGGGCTGGCAGCGGCACCTGCAGAGGAAGTTGCTTGAGACTTGACACAGTTCTCAGCTGACTTCATGTGAGACGCCATGCTGCCGCGCACTTCGCAATCCTTTTGAGGGGGAAGCCGGCGCCTTGTAATGTTGGGCGCAGGGGAGCACCTGCAGGAAAAAATGGCGTGACAGGTTTCTGAATCTGACACGGCAGGCTCGGCTGCTGTTCACTCAACAGGCCCATCGCTGGTGGCCGCATGACAGCGCAGCGTTTGCACGCACACGGCGCTGACGCAAAAAAGTCGGAACAAGGCGGCAGAGCGAAAAACAGGCTGAACCAGACGCCTGAATCGCCTGAATCTGAGCCGGACGCCTGGAAGGAGTTTGAGTCAGACGCCGAACAGAGACTTGAAACTAGAATTAGACGCACCTCCAGCAGGTCCGCAATGAAGTGGAACATGACCTTCGACGGTTTGTACGTCGCCATCAGCAGCACAGTCAGCGGCCGCTCCTGCACACTCGCAACAGCAGCCTGCCAGGGATCTGGCAGATCTTCGCCACCGCATGAGTCAATCCCCGAAGATCTGCTGTTGCGAGTGTGCATGACTCATGCGGTGGCACAGCTGGAAAGCATAGCGTGCTATCCTCCCGTCAGCAGCAAGCTCGGCCACTCCTGCACACCCGAAAACGCAAAGAAAGTTGCATGCATTGATGAAGGGGGACACTGCTGTTCCACCGTCGGCATGTTGTCCTTCCGCCAGCAGCACGCTAGGCAGCCGCCGCTCGTGCTGCCCACGTCGGAATGCAGCACCAGCAGCAGGTTCTCGTCGCGCCTCTGGCCTGCCCCACCTCTGCTGCATGCGACATTCCCACGCACAGCACCGGGCTGTGCTGCTGACGCGTGTTGCACGGCAATCGGGGGCGGCGGTTCTGCCGCCCCGCCACGCTGCGACCACGCTGCTCAAGCTGCGCATCGCTGTTGCGCCCTTAGTGTCCCCAGCAGCCAATCCTGTGTGTCTGCATCCCCAGCTCAGGTCCTCCAAACCACCAGGGAAAAACCGCACCTCTGCCAGCTCCGGATCGTCCACCGCTATCCGCGTACCACCCCAGTCGCGTGTGCTCTCGATGGTCTGCGGGCAAACAGGACCGGAGACAGAGTCAGCGTCATCTCCGCGTCCCCTCAAAGTACTGACTGCCAGGTCGTTGGCCGCTATTTGCGTGTCGCCCCAATCCTGCCTGTTCTCGATGCCTTTGGCATCAGGAACAGAGGCACACGTAAGTGTCAACATGTCTTGGTCTCGGCAGGACACTAGCTGCAGGTGGTATAGCAGGATTGTATTTTGAGAAATTTAGGATCGTGGTTGGGCGGAGTCCGGTCAGCGGCGAGCATGTGCTCGTTGGATGCGCCTGCTGTGTCAAATTCGACGGCATCGTGGCAGCGAAACACTCTCTGCGACAACGCTCTCAAATATGTCGCAAATCCTGGTGAGCCACCTGTCCAAGAGCATCACCAGGATGGGCAACAGCCTACAGACCAAGCGCCTCTTCCAGATGGCCATCTCGGACCTGCAAAACTGCCTCGACGCCTATATCGTCATGACGAGCATCAGAGGAAGGGGCACAGCAGTGAATATTTGGGGTTTACTGAATATTTACAAAGTGCGCGCCCACATTGGCATCGAGGGAAATGAGCTGGCGGATGCGGTTGCAAAGGGTGATGCACTGATCTCTGAAGACATCACCTTCGGAATGTGTGGGATTCCGGGCCGCGCCGCGGCGTGGCCGCGGTTCAGCTACGAATTCCAGACGTTGAGACACGAGACCTCGACAACTTGAACGACCGCGGCCTGCGTATTGCGACCAGGAGCTCGATAAGCTGCGGTGGGAAGAGATGGGCGGCATGCACCTGGTAGCATCATGAGAACCAGACACGACCTGCGCGGCACCTAGGGGGGCATTGAATGCGAAGTCACATACGACTCTTGGGCCGACAACCCATGCAGCATCGGCATAAATTTATGGCGTTGGTCAACAGGACAAACCAGAAGAGAAGACACGTGAAAGAACTTGCTACCTCGCCTGATTGCCTTGTCTGTGGAAAAAACATCCCAGACACGCCGGAGCAACGGCTGAATCAGTGCACCTTCACGCCACGAATGAAGTTGATTACGGCGCGGCACCATGCAATTGCCAGAAGGCTGTATGATGCGTGGCACCCAGTCAGGCGATTGCATGTACACGGATGGTGCAGGAATGCCGGAGTCAGACGGCGTGACCGACAGGGAACTGCCGCAACACCTTGTCCCTTATGCTGACCAACACTCTAATCCTGACTTGATGCTGGTCAGAGCTCAGAGGGATAACTGTACGCTGGGCAAGTTCAGGAGCATGAGTATGGCACGGAAGCGCGGGTGCAAAATTTACTTGGTCGAAGTAAAGTGCGCAGTCGACCTCGAGGTACATGGTCCCACACCCACTGCTGCGGCGCAACAGCATGCAGCTCTCTGCACACGACTGCGCCTGGATGGCTGGGACGCGGAAGTGCTGCCGTTCGTGGTTGGCAACTACGGGCTCATGAGGTCCGATAGCATGGAGGTTCTCAACAAGTTGGGCATTGGCAGTGCGCTGCTGGCGCCTTTGCCAAGGCAATCAGCAAAGAGTGCCGTGAAAGGTCCTGCAGAGCCGACGCCGTGAAGGGCAAGGAGAGATCGTGGATTGCAGAGGGCTGGGTCACGTGTCTTGTCTAACTGTGTCTAACTAGGGGTATTGTAGACATTGTATGTCTAGGCTCACTCGCAAGCTGCGATTGGGTAAATTTATTCACGCGAGGCAGCGATGTGTTGAGGTGGAGCAGATTTTTCAAGTGCCAGCCATCTGCAGTCATCTTCAGCTTGTAACTGCGCCTCGAATTGGCGGCCGCACGTTGGCCTCTGCCTGCGCGAGAGTACCGCGCAGCGCCAGACATTACAGCGCATTCCCCCTGTCCCTGCGTCAGTCGATTTCTGTCAGGCACGCAGGCTGGACCAGTCACATTCGGAATGCCAGTCATAAACTGGGTGCACTTCAGAGACAGCGGCAATCTGCTGGCTCGGCTAGTGGTGGGCAACGATGGGTGCTTCAGTGTACAGACTCTGGCGGAAGTCTTCTGCCTGACGCACTGGGGCGTCGTCAAGGTCAAGACGTCTGCCGGCGGCACCCACAGCATCGACTTCGCGCCTGGCGTCCCCTGCCTGTACAAGGTGGAGCTGCTGCAGCAGCAGACAGGCAGATCCGGCACAAGAGACCAGTGCTTTGAGCTGGTACCTATGCCGAAGACGACAAGTGCGCGCTTGTCCCACTGACACGACCTGTGTTGACATTCCAAGCGTGCAGTACGCTGCCGCTGCTACTGCTGCTGCGAGCAGACCTGCACGTCAATTACAGCAATGCCGCTGTGGCGTGGCCCGGCCAAAGCAGGCCGTGTAAGCCGTGGTTGTGAATCGCAGCCCGGTTGCAACTTGAGGAGATCAAGCTGGCGCGCTCCATGGCGGCTCTGAAGCTGCGGCCGGCAATGCGGAAGCCTGCCGTCCGCAAGTGCAACCGCACACCTGCTGGCAAGGACAGGTGCACCATTGCATGCACTGGACCTATCGAGCCACTGAAGCTGTACTTGAGAGGGGCAACAGCAGCACCAGCATCACACACTCAACATGCTAAGTTGCACTGCAGGCGCACCGGCAGCAACTGAAGCTGCGACTCCAGGTGGGCCTCTGGCATACTGCATTTCTGCTGTCAACAGTGACAATGTCTTGGCTGCTTGACAGCAAAGTGCGGCAAGGTCAGCACAGCCGATTTGAGCAGTGCGTTGATGATGCACACTCATTGTGCCGTTTTCATATGCAGTTTCCATTGCTCGGCAAGCCTCCTGGGCTGCGGGTCTCAGGACTGGGAATTTCCCTCGACAATGTTGCGACAGCCAGCCGGCGAGTGCTGGGATGCTGGAATAAGTATATTTTGGGGCTGCCACGACACAGCGGGGTCGAGCGAGCTTGTAGCACGTCGTGTGTGGGCCTGACAGCTGAGCTCGCTGCTAGCGTGTGAGCACTTTGAAGAGCTCTGACGCTGCCGCGTGGATGCTCAGTTCGGAATTGTGCTGTATCATGGCTGCCTGCTTCAAGGCAAGTTCACCTGCTGGGACATTGGATGTTGCAGGTGGCTTGTACAACATTGCCTTAGGTGTACAGTACAACATGACAAACTTGAACCTGCAGTTTGTGTTTTGACCCGGTTCTGAAGCGGGTGCGGCTTGCAAGGTGGTGAGCAGGCTAGGCATAGGCATAATTGCAAGCTTGTTGAACACAGCGGCTGCGTGCGCTGTCAGGTTCGCATGCAGGCACTCATCGGTGCTGAGTGCAAGAGTGCCACCTTTGTGAATGTCTGCTGTTGTTACATACCTCAGACGTACATAACTCAGATTCAAGTTGACAGGCTCTTAGGTATTGCAAACCCAGGTGCAGAGAAATCACTGTTGCCGCATCGGACGGCGGACACGTCTTTAGTGACTACTGATTGTTTCACAGCTGTCACGAGTGTGCAGGCATCTAATGACAGCGGCAACACAGATGCATCTGTTGAGCACGAGCAGCCAGCCTCCCGGTTTAGGGTTCAGGGTTCAGGGTTAAGGGCAACATACGCTCTGCGGAGCCCGGATTTCCATTACTTGTTGCCACATCACGCACTCAAACCAGATCTAGGAGTCAGTGTATGCAGGGGGTGCTTCTCCCGTATAGTTACCACATCAACACTGCAGCAGCAAAGACTTAGCCACCAGCGGAGCAGTGGCTGAGCAGCGGCTGAGGCCGGGACGGCGGCGCCCGACAGCGGCGGGGCAGTGCTAAGGCCGGGACGGCGAGTGGGTGTGGTGGCGACAAGGCGGTCTCGCGTTCGATCCCACACATCGACTCACACCTTCCGATATCTACTGAAATAGAATTTGACATAGATGCGAAAAAGGAGTAGAAGACGCGCCACAATCCCCTTTCGCATATATGTGTTTTCTTCCTTCGAAGGTCACGCCCAGGACGGCTGCGGCACCCTACTGGAAGTCGAGTAGGGTGGTGCGCGCACCCTCTTATTCGGCGGAGCAGCGGCTGAAGCCGGGACGGCTGCGCCGCACGGCGGCGGCGCAGCGGCTGATGGCGGGACGACGGCGCCGGGTGGCTGTGAAGCGGAAGCTCAGACTGTTGGAGGCTGATCCGGTTGGCCACTCAGGGTGTGGATAGCTATAGCAGCTGTGCGATGTCAGGGACTCCTTGCTGGTACATTGAACAACGCGCGAACGGCGTACCCACACTGTTGCTCTGCTTGTACACATCGATGATATCAACGTCAAAACGACCTGGCGCAATCGCTGATAAGGTTCGTCATCTTCCAAAGCCTTCACCACCCTGAATGTGTTCTGACCTTCAGTGCAACAGTGCTGTGCACCAGCACTCAGAGGCACAGCGTCGCAACCCAAACCCTACTCCCCTACATTGCCGCTAAGCCCCAAGACCTTGCAGAGCGGCGCTCTTGCGGCCCGCCGCATGATCATCAGCACAGCAACCTTCACGTCCACCAGTGCAGTCACGCGCTATATTTCCGCTCGCACATGTTCAGTATACCGTCGACACCTGCACCACACGTCTTACATGATATGGCTCTGCAGCATATGCAGCGCCGCAGCCAAAACCCTAAACCCCTACGAACTGGGAGTGGGTGTTGGAAGTGCTTTTGAGGCTGCAGCAGCCTATACAGCGATACCCTAACAAGCTGTGTCAGTGCGCTCTGCCTTGCGGCTTTTGCAGCGTCAACAGCACCCGCAGCCCGGACCCTAACTTGTCAGCAGCTGGCCAATGCGGGAGTGCAGTCTTGGTCCGCGTCCGCGGCGGCAGCCAGCAGCTCGCTGTCACAGGCACCTGTTGGCTCCTGCTCCACCGCGGGGACCGCCTCAGCCATGCGCTCTTCTTTTTCCCGCAGCACGGCAGCGGCCGTTGCGACCGCCGTCACCGCCGCCTCCTTTTCCTCCATGAGAGTCAGCATCTGCAGACAACAACAACCAGCAAGCAACCAGCACTTGCCCCAAATGCCGCCGTTGCTGCTGGCCCCTGATATTGTGTATAGGTATTCTGTGACCTGTCTACACCATGCACGGCTCACCAGCTCATTGAAGCCTTGCGCCTTGTCCCGCAACAAGAAAAAATGCAGCGGCGCCCTGAATTCATTTCATTTCATTTCATTTCATTTCTTCGAAGCGCACACGGTGCGGCTGTGATGCTGTGCTTCTGACGGCCGAAGCCCTAATCCCTACATGCTTTCCCCCCGCGCGTGCGGCAGCTCACCCTAACAAAGGTGCGACGCTTGCGCACAGGGATACTTGCAGCTGTACTCGCTCTGCATTGCTGTATATTCCATCGGAGCTACAGCGTCACCTTCACCTCGGGGCCGTCTGCGCCCACCACCGGCATCAGCTGTGCCTCCAGCGCCACTTCCAACAGCCGCTGCTCGTGGCGCGTCGGCACCGCCGCCTGGAACTCCCGCAGCTCCTCCGGCGACAGGTATGGCCCCGGCTCAGCCGCCGCCGGCGCGCCCGGCGCATGATGGCCGCCTGTTCACGACAGCTGGAGACCGAGACACGACTGCGCTGGCTGACTTCATGGCTGATCAGCAGCACTGTGGCACGCGCCGATTTGCACTTCAGCGAGGTGCGCGGCATGGTGGAAGGCAAGGCTGGAGTGTCGAAAAACGGAGAGCAGGGTCGACGAAGTGATGGCACTGCAGAGGATTTCCCAGCTTGCCTTTTGTGCCATATTTCTTGTTGCGATTGTTCAACGCGTCACTTGTTGAGTGTTCGCCTGATCACAGTTGAGCGGCCTTTTCAATCCAGCGCCTTCGATCTCAAGCATCATCGCACCTCTGCCAGGCTCGTGCTTGTCTAAGCGGGAGCCACTACCGTGACGAGCCGCAGCCACTGACGAAAGGATTAGTGACGCCCCTCTTGACTGATCAGCCTCCGTGACGCAACAGGACGTAAGCGCAGCTTGTTGTCTGGGACAACGGGAAGGTGCATTCGTGAATCAAGCCAAGGGAAGCCAGAAGACTTTGATCCTGTCGGAACTATTTCAGAAATGCTCAGCAGATTGGGGAGCCAGCATAGGTGAGCTGGGGCGGCCAGGACTAACGTTTGACACTGCTAAGGATTTGCCGCAGCTGGGTCCAAAGCGTGGTCCTGACAGAGGCACCTGCGTCAACACGCTGCTGAGGCAGTTGTCAGCCACAGGACGCGCAGCCCAGACAGCTCAACAGCGCCCCGTCACGGAGCGGCGGCAGGGCTTCCTGGCGGACTGCCGAATGGGTCGCCGGCCCCACGGCTTCGGAATGTCGGTTCCAGCCCCTGCCTCCGGCCGGTGGAGCTGCTGAACGGCCTGCGTTGGCGCAGACACAGCCGCTGGTGCCGGCATGCCAACAACTCTCGGCCCTCAGCTCCCTGGCGAGCAGCAGGTGGGTCCACGGTAGTTGTGTGATGCTGCTGTGGCATGACCCCCATTGCGAAAGTTTGCGCGTTTTACACTGTCCTTCACGCGTGACATGATGCAGGCGGCGGGGGAGCTCCTGCCGAGCCAGCTGGAGCGCACGCTCAAGGGGCATGACGGACACGATGGGCCCGGTGCAATCCTGGTTATGCTTGAATGTCAAGCTGACAAATATCTCCTGGCGCCGCAGGCGGCGGGGGAGCCGCTGCCGAGCCAGCTGGAGCACACGCTCAAGGGGCATGGCGGTCCGGTACTGGCAGTGCGCTTCAACCGCGGCGGCACCTACTGCCTCTCCGCCGGCCGGGTGTGCACTGATAGAGAGCGCGGACAGCTCGCCCAGAAAGCTTTCGCATGAAAGCTTTCGCATCTCCCTGCTGAGCGAAGGCGTCTTTGTCTGGCAGCACGACTACATTGGAAGGCCAAATTGGCATGTTCTATGGAAGCTTGAAACTGTTTCCTGCATGGATTCTCATGCCGAATTGAATTCCCGAGACGTGCAGGACCGGCTGGTGAAGTTGTGGAACCCGCACCGCGGCATCGCCATTAAAACCTACACAGGTGAGCAACAGTGACAGGCAGCCATGCGTTGCTGCCTCGTATCGCCGGAGCGCTGTGCTGCGGCGGGGACATGGCAACTGCCGAGGATGGCAGGCAGTGGGAGCGGTCCTGCCGCTCACGCGCTGAGGGGCCGCTGCTGCGCCAGCCTCTCCGCAGCCTCCCCTCCTGGGCCGGCTGATGCTGCCGGCCCAGTGTGGCTGTATCACCGACGGCGCTCCATTTAGGGTTTTACCAACACTTTCGCATTGGGAACCGGCGTTTCATCGCACAGATGACTCCACAACGACTTCAACGCCGTTTGCATTCATCGCAGGCCACGGCTATGATGTGCGCAACGTGGCAGTGTCCTCCGACAAACCAAAGTCAGCGTCGGCAGGCGGCTTGTTTCCATCGGAAAGATGACTTTGCAGCGATTTCAGACGTCATTCCTGATGCGCCGCAGGGCACGGCTACGATGTGCGCGACATGGCGGTGTCTGCCGACAACTCCAAGTTCGCGTCGGCGGGCGGCTTGTTTCCATCGGAAAGATGACTTTGCAGCGATTTCAGACGTCATTCCTGATGCGCCGCAGGGCACGGCTACGATGTGCGCGACGTGGCGGTGTCTGCCGACAACTCCAAGTTCGCGTCGGCGGGCGGCGACCGGCAGCTGTTCCTGTGGGACGTAGCCACCGGACAGACCATCCGCAAGTTCGGCGGCCACGACGGCGTCATCAACTCGGTGAAGACGTCCTCGCCCTGCATCGGGCCCCCTGGCATTCAGGGTTTAGGGTGGACAGACGTCTGCAGCTGTCGATATGCCGCGTCCAACGACGCGCGCCCTGCCGAGAAGCGTTTTGGAAATTTTGAAGATGCCTACGTATCTACTTCCGACGCAATGGTCATCCCTGTGATACCACGCGATATTGGTTCAACAAAGCCCGATCACCCTGTGCAGGTGGCGTACAGCGCCAACAACGAGGTGCTGGCGACGGGGGGCTACGACCAGGCAGTCAAGTTATGGGACACGCGCAGCCGCTCCTTCCAGGCGCTGCAGGTCATGCGCCCCTTCGCAGACAGCGTCACCTCCGTCACCATGACCGCAGAGTGAGTGTCTGTTCAGGTTTAGACCCTAAAACCCTAAAACCAGTGCCTCTGCTGTTTGAAGCGTGATCGCGTGGACACATGACTGAGACTGACGCGTCCAGCGGCGCTGCCCGGCGGCTTTCATCAGCGCTCGCCAGCACGGCCAGGGGCGACAGAGGGCATCGTGCATCGCTCCGCATTTCGCCGCCTCTGCCTGCTGCCGCTCGCAGCAACGCGCTCCTCGTTCTGCAGCCCTGCGGGCTAGGGTTCGCGCTGTACACGAGACTTTTCCGTGCTGCTTGGAGCGCGGCGATCTTGACGCGGAAGCTATCAGATCCAGCCTCAAAAGCAATGTTTCCTTTGATGACCGCCGCTCCTGGATGACACCGCATGCTGCCAAAATCTCCACTCTTGGATCAGACAGCTGGCCCATGTGACATAATCAGCGCACGGCCCTGCAGCGCGGAGGTCGTGGCGGGCAGCGTGGACGGCACCATGCGGCGCTTCGATGTGCGCGCCGGGCTGGAGTCCATAGACGACATAGGAGCGCCCGTCACCAGCGTGCGCGCCTCGCACGACGGCAACTGCCTGCTGGCGGGCTGCATGGACGGCGGGGTCCGGCTGCTGGACAAGGCCGGCGGCGACCTGCTCGCCACCTACAGAGGTGCGCTGCCCTCTGGAATGGTCAGTTTTCAAGCATGATCGGCAGCTTGCGCTATCAGATTTGCATGGACGGCGCGGTGCGGCTGCAGGACAAGGCCGGCGGCGACTTGTTGGCGACACACAGAGGTGGTATTCTTCTTCACGCCTGACAGGCCAGGAGGACGTCCTCATCCAGCGTTTAGGGTTTAGGATTTAGGGCAGACGGCCTTCGACACACTGCACTTTTGGCGCAGGAACAGCAGCGACTTCATGCCGCCGCTGCCATGTCCACCTCCTTTTTCGTGCCGCTGGTGCCGTGTCCACCTCGCTTGCATGATATGACCAACAACCTTTGGTGCGTCTGCAGGGCACAAACACGAGTCCTACAAGCTGGACAGCTGCCTGACACCTTCCGACGCACATGTTATCTCCGGCTCCGAGGACGGTGCGCCGTTGACACCCAGCCCATGCGTGGTTCCCCGCGGACTTGGCAGTCCTGCACGCTACGCCAAGCAGCCTGCACAGCAGCCCGCCTCAGCGGCACAATCGCGCCGTGCCTCTGGAACTGCGATTTGTCAGCAGTGCGGTCGCCTGCGCTGGTTCTGCTTGCCGCACACCGAATGCAGCTTGCTCTGTTCCGCGTGACAAAGCCGCGCCAGCGAGCCCATCGCGCTCAGTTATCCCGAGTCTGCGCAGGACGCGTCCTCTACTGGGAGTTGGTGGAGGCGGCGGTAGCCAAGGACTTTGTCGCGCATGCCGGTGCGGTTTGTTCCCTGGCCATGCACCCCGAGGCGGCGCTGCTGCTGACGGCCGGCACCGACGGCACGATCAAGGTCTGGCGGTGATGCGCGGTCTCTTTCCAGGGGGAAGAATGACCCAGGGTTTAGGGTGCTGCGCGCGCTGGGAAGCTGTCGCGAACTTGGATGTCGGCTTGCGATGTCACCCTGGACACGATGCTGGAGCGTAGCGCCAGATACTTCAGGCGACAGCTTCGAAGGGCAGAGGTGGGCACTGCTGCGTATGGCGGCGCTGTGTCGACTGCACCTGTGAAATTTCGTGTTGAAGTTCTGAGTGATTGTTGATTAAAAAAATTCACTGCTGGATCTGGTTGGGGTTGAACCTCCCGCGCTATGCCGAGGACGACTTTCTGGCACCCACCCTGTTGTGGCCGGATCCCCTGCATTTCTACTATCTCCAGCTGACATCGACAGCAGCATCACAAAGTGCACGGCCGCATGAATACCATGGTGTGGGATGACACTGTTGGCGCAAGAACCCATGGAAGCAAACAGCAGGTTACAACAGGCGACGGCCCAGTTATTTTGAACCCTTCAACTGACACTTCTTTTTTAAGATATGTCATCTTGTGAGAATTTAGGTGATTTTGAATTTACCAAGTCAGCCTGGCCATCACTGCAAATTCTACTCTATAGAATCTCTGTGTATGCGACCACAATTAAGATGTCTATCATGTCTAGGTGCCGGGTTCCAACAACTGTTTGATCACATCTGATCAGAGAACCAGAGTTTCATCTAGACCCTAGTTTCGATCGTCCCGCACTGACAAGAATGCATTCAGTGGTTTCCGGTTGTGACTACGGCGCAACAGAGCGCGTTCAAACAAGACCGGTGTGTTCAGTGGTTCAATGGGCCTGTGCTACCGTCTGCTGCAGCCAGCCGGCACCTCCGTCTTGCCGCTGAATCCGCAGGATCCGTGGCATTGGCGGGCCGGCTTGTGCGCGAGGCTGCTCCTGCAGCGGCGGCGGCGCCGTCCGGATGTGGCCACCGGGCGCGTGTGTTCAACCTTCGACGATGCGGCGGATGCGCTCCTGGTCCTCAGCACGCAGGCGGTCCGCTAGCTGCTGGTCGCCTGCGGCACATACACGCGATGTTGGCATCAGCAAAGTGTGCCGCATTCGGCAAATGTAGCGGCGGATATGCATGTTGCGAGCATATCGAAGCTGGCAAAACGAGCACGTCCCTGGATGATTTGAATCGAAGTGTGCAGTCGTGGGTGTCTTGCACCAGCAAATGCCGTGTTGTCAGTCAGTTGCAATGCCTGATGATCTCTGCATATGGCATAGGGCGGATGTAGCTGAGCCAGGGATCTGTCCGCACCGCCAGCCTGACGCAGCCAGAGTTTGTTGTGGTAGTCGTCCGCCAGCTCCCAGCTGGAGCGGCGCTGGTACGTGCGCTCGGCGTCAGCCGGCGCACGCTTGGCGAAGTCCTCAGGCGCCATCGATTGTGCGGCAGGCGGCGCCGCCGCGGCCTCCACAGCCGCACTGTCACTGCTGCTGTTCGACATATCGAGGTAGTCTGCTTTGCTTGCTGCACACGGGGGCGTTGGTTGTTCGAGGCGGTTTTTGAAGGACGAGCTGAGTCAGCACAGCCGAAGCCGAGAGGTGCAGCAGCCCCTTGCAGTGTGCTTGGCTCAGGCCCGCATCAAATGTGTCAAAATGTAGACCTTGGAGGTTAACACGAATGGCTGCCGCTTTGGCTCTGCCAGCGCGACATAACAGACCCGAAGCGCGACATAACAGACCCGAAGCGCGTCGCATGATGACGTGGTATGCATGACTCGTGAGTGATGACCTTAGGGGTTAAAGAATCAAAATTCAGACGGGCCAGCTTCCTGTCTTTGCTTTCGGCATTTCGGCTGTTTGAGCTTTTGTTACAAGTCTTGCGACTCGTCTGATCCTGCCTCTGCCCAGATTTCGAAGTTCGGTTGCGGCATTCGATCCTCTCGGCACCAGGCTTAAACGACGTATTCACCTTCTTGGCCAATTCATTTTGCGCAGCAGACTGCCAAGAGCGAGCTTTTGATTGCAGCCCTCGCAGGAGAGGGTGCAAGGCTGGTAGCAGTCCTTACTGGAACATCGTAGAAGATGGCAACCGCTGAGGCATCAGGCGCGCTCACGCAGGAGCAGTTGACGGAGACATGGGTTGACAGCAGCTCGAAACAGCTCGAGGCATCTATCAAGGAAGTGCTCGAGAACGCCAACGCACAGTTCAAGGCGTGAGGTTGGTGTTGAAAAGTAGCCGCAACGCCTGTTTCTCCTCACGTGCAACCGCAACTCCAGGTCCAGTGACGCTCCAGCACCACAGCGTTGATGCCTCTGATCTGAACACAACTCAACCAGCATGCACACTTCCCATCAGCCGCCGCTGTGGGTGACAGGCTCCGTAACCCAACGCCCCTGCTTGAATGTGCTCACGAACTGCTCCGGCAGCGGCGACTCCGCAAAGTCGTCCTCCTCTGTGGCGCCTGCGCAGCGGCAGCAGGAGAGGGCAGTGTCAGGGCGAAAACCGAGGATGCGATCTTCACAGCTGTCGAGCTCTCACGTTGTGCTGCAGGCGGTGCGAGGCGTGAACGCTGCGGCACAGCCCCAGCAGCTGAGTGGCACACACAGTAATTAAGTCTTCAGCGTTGGTTACGGTTTTAGGGTTTAAATATGGTGCGCACCCGGCGTCATGACGTTGACCTCGCTGGACTTGGCGGTGGTGATCGCGGCCGCCAGCGACTCATTCGACAAATACAGCTGCACGAACCAACAAGTGTGTCTGTTGCCTCCATATTCTGCGCTGGCGGCAGGCTCACTGCCTCAGACGATGCACGAGTGCTGCATGATACGCGGCATCGGTTTGATGGACTCACAGACAGTTTCGCCGATTATGTCTCAGCGCACCTGGCAGCCGTCCACTTTGTCGATGGCCACTGTAGGAACCAGCCCCGTGCACTGCACCTGTGGCATGCAACAACAACCAATTCAATATCACACGAGCAGCGTCAGCAGAGCGCTCCTGCACATTGCTTCCGCATCGTTGACAGCGTCCTGCCGGTACCGCCGGTACCGCACCCACCAGAAGCTGCAAATACCTGAGATCACAGGCATGGGCACTGTTCAGCAGCTCAAACCGGGCCGTTCAGTGCAGCCGCAAACCCTGAGCCTGCGCACGCGCAGCCGCACCTGCACCGACGTGCTGTTGACGACCTCGCAGGAGGCTACGACGCTGTCAAACACCAGACCCGTCTTGGCGCACTGGTCCAGCGTGATCGCGTTCAGCTTGCCCTTCACCTGCGGGGCTCGCATGCTTACATGATTGAATGCGGTTTGTCACCGCTGGCTCACAACAGGCGCTGTGCAGCAGCAGCTTACGTAATTGACTGTTGGAGCCTGGCTGCTGGCATGGTTAGTTGTGGACACTGGTAGGCGTGCGGTGGCGCAGGCCCCACAGTAGCTGCAGGGACGAGCTGGCACGCGCTGCAAGCTCCAACTCATACTTGAAGTCCATGCATTGAACGCACCTGTATTGTGGAGCCCTGGCACGCGTAGATGTATGCCGTCTGCTTCGGGTCTGTCACCTCAATTACGATCTCCCGGTTGTTCACCTGCAGACGTGCGCCAGCGTTAGGGTTTGAGCATCAGCGTGCCGTCCTGCTTGCTCGACCTGCCTTCGCGCTGCTGTATGCCGCCGCGAAGCACAGCTGGCCGCCCCCCGCGGCAACCTCAGCCGATGACGCTGCGTGTGCAGGAGTTGCAGCGCCCACCCTAAACCCTAAGGATCCAAAGGAACGAGATTCCCACCTGGTTCTCGACGACCCACTTGCGGCCGCCCTCCAGCTCCAGCCGCGGCGGCCCGCGCGGCTTGGCGCCGCCTGCGGCCCTCGCCGTCGGCACCGCCGCTGCCGGCGGCTTGGCCGCCGCGGGCACAGCGCCGCTGCGATCTGTTCGATTCTTCGTCTTCATGTCGTCCGTCACCTTCCGCAGGCCGCCCGTCACCGCCTCGCCCTGCGTCGTTCGTGCATAACGTCAGGTCCGTGCTGAGACGAGTGCCATGTTGTCGGCGTCTGTTGCTGCGCATTGTCATCAGCAGCCAGGCACCTGGTTCAGAGCCGACAGCAGCTGGCCCCGCGTGGCGTCGCCCCCGCCGCCGCCGCCGCCCGCGGGCTTGGCGGCGCCACCCTGCCGCTCCGGTATCAGGCTGCCAGGGCCGCCCGGCGGCGGCGGCGGCGGCGGCGGCGGCGGGGGTCCGCCCGATGCAGGTCTCGGCGCCGCTGCCGATGCTGGCGGCGGTGCAGCCTCGCCGCCGCTGGGCTGAGTGGCTCCTGCAGAGGGCAGGAGAAGACAGGTCGGAGGACAGTTTCTGCCAAACCTGACTTGGCCGCGCCTCGGCAAGAGCAGATGCGCTTGCAGTCAAATTCAGGGGGCTCTCACAGGCACACCGTTTCTCGGGTCACCAGGGCTGCAGCAACTCCCAGACGCAGCCCTTTGCAGTGCAGCGGCAGGCAGGGTACACCCCCCCTGCAGCAGACTCGGCGCACCCCCCTTGCAGCAGACCTGGCGCACCCCCCCTGCAGCAGGACTCGGCGCACCCCTGAACTGGGAGACGGCGCCGCCGGCGGGATTCCAGGCGGGCCCTGTGAGGTGATTGCCCTTGACGTACTCCGCCAGCGCCAGAATGAGCTCCTTCAGCGACTTCACCCACTCCACGTGGCCGGCGCCGCTGCAGTTGGGGAACTGGACGTCAGCAAGTGGGGTCCTCCTGGCGTGCTTCTGCAACAGATCGGTCTTGTGGCTCGGGGCCGCCAGCGCCGGGATGAGCTACTTCAGCGTTTTCACCCACTCCACATGGCCGGCGGCGCTGCGATTGCAACGACAAATGTTGGGAAGGACATCTCCCTTCAAAAGCGCTTCAGCAACGTCCTCCCTTCTGGCACGAAGTCACCAGCGCCAGAGCGAGTTTCACGACTTGACCTACTCCATGTGGCTGGCGCTGATGTGGCGGGACTGGACACGTGATGAAAAGACGAGAGCGGCCTCTTCTGGCGGATTCCTACGGATTTCTGGCGGATTTCTGCGGATTTCCGGCGGATTTCTGCACTGTGCCGGGCTCCTAGGTGTCGCGCAAAACTCATGATTCCGATTCGGATTGACGAACGCATCTCGCAACAGCTTTGCCACGCACCTGTCGGTGTTGCGGTGCTCCATGAGCACCTTGTTGGCGTAGAACTCTGCCGACTGCCACGCCTCTGTTACGTGCTGCGCCGGCGGGTTCATCCCTGCACCCAGACAGGAATAGCACGGTCCTGCCTCTGTCCATTGTAATTTTCACATTTGACTGTGAAAAATATTACAAAAATTTAAAATTTCAGCTATGCTGAAATTAAAGGTTTCGTTCCGAAACCCACCTTCCTCTGTTACGCCTGTGCTTATTTCACAGCATTTCGTGCCACCTGTCCGCGGGATGCCACAGCGCTGGAAGGGTCGCTGATGAATGCTGGTCCGTCTACAGCAACCGGAATCCCTCCCCAAAGGCCAGACCTTCGCTATGGCTCATGAAGGCAGGGAGGTCCGACACATCGGAGCGTTCAGCACGGCGAACACCATGCAGCCTCGGGCGGATCCAGCGAGCAAGCGCAAGCCAGCTCACCGCAGCCTGGGCCGCTGTAGACGACCCACGACAGGCACTGCAGCGCCTCGGCGACCGCCTTGCAGTGGTTGACGGCGGCGCCCCGCCGGCCCTCCGCCAGAGAGCTCGCCTTCTGCATCTGCTCCCCCACCGGGCCCACCAGCTGCTGCAGGCCCGCGGCGTCCGGCTTGCTGCACGCCGCGATCGCCGCGACGATGTGTCGCTGGCCTGCACATGTGGGACGGGTTGCACGTGGGGCAGGCTTGGTCGGTGCAAACTGCAGCCCAATGCATTGGATGGGGTGAGGCTGTCCGCTTTGCGGGTGAGCGACGTGCAGGGGTGTCGCTCTCGGCAAAGCGCTTTGACAAAGGCAACGATAGGTCTGCGACCCGCTTGCATGCCAGAAGAGTGCGTGTGCCCGCCAGCCGCGTGTTCGCCCATCATGGGTCCCGACCATACTCCTGGCCTACCTGTGAAAGCGTCGCGCACGACGGCGCTGGGCTTCGCAACGTCGTCGCCGAGCGGCGCAGCGGCCGCAGCAAACTTCTGAACCTTTGGCATGACGTCCGCATCGTACGCCGCCACTGAGGCGCTGCCGCCGGCTGACGCTTGCGGGGCCGTGGTGCTGCAGCCCGCCACGGCGCGGGCCTGCTGCGGCGGCGGAACAGCTGCGGAGGGAGCGGCTGCGGCGCAGGGTGCGGGCGTCGGCAGCGGCAGGCTGCCGGCGGGCCGCCCGCTCAGTCGGGCCTGCGGCAGAAGGAAATATGTGGGCAGACTTCGCTTTTTGAATTTGCAGCCGCGCAGTCGAGAGCCAAGCCAGGCGGAACCGCGATGCACAGGTTGGATCCACTGCATGGCTGGTACGCACCTCTGCTGCTTCAAGGCGAGAGGCCACGGACTCGAGCCGGCTCACCGCTGTCTCGAAAATGCCCTGCAAAAGCATCACCGCTGGCGTGGCTGCAATCTCTGCCAGACCTGGTATCGTGTACATGGGACCCGGTGTCGGTCATCATAGCTACTAGGATTTCGATAACACACACACATGCAGCATTGCAGGCATGCTGCAGGAGGTCGTCGAGACCGAAATGCTCACCGACATGCCTGGACTCCGAGCACAGAGCGATTTGGGGCAGCAGTCGCGGGATCGCCCGGAACACAGCTCCGTGTGGGACCTTTTAAGCCTCGCAGTGGCGTCACCTGCCGCAATCCGGCTTTGCAAACTCTCTGCACTTCACCAGATCCAGCAAGTTTTTGAAGCCAGCTTCGAAACGGGACGCTCAAAGCAGCTGACGCGGGAGTCTTGTGAAGCGTCAGGCGCCAGACCGGCGTTGCACGCGGCAGTGACAGCAGCTGTGTGTCGATTCAGTGGCTCATGCGATCACCGTCGGCATCGTCGGGCCGTTACCAACGCCGCAAGCACGTTCACATAAAATAGTCGTCTCGCTGAGGTTTGATCGTTGAGTGTCGGCGAATCGCTCCTGTGCGAGCTCAAGCCTTGATCCGCCTTTCTGGGCTTGTACAATAGCTCTTCAGACACGTTGCTGCCGGCCATGCTGCTGTTACGACCTTTGAAGCAAGTGTGAGACCACAGCACGGGCGTGCTGCGCGCCTCTGCCGCCAATCAAGGCCATCGTTGCGGCCTCAATCGTTGCTGAAGGTATAGAGCACTCGAAACCAACTCCCTTGAACCGTCAAACATGTGCTGCAGCGCGCTGTTGGCCGTTTGTACCGTTCCGGTCTTTTGATTACCACATACTCAGCCACCACTGAGCGATCAGAACATGGCGCATCGTGGCTCGCCACGCACGCTGTGTCAAGCTACTGTCAGCCCCCATGCACCAGACGGTCAGTCGCAGGCTGCTGCTGCTGCACAGGGCGTCTTTGGAGATGGACTCGCCACTCACTGCGGCGGAGCAGGCACAGCTGCGGGACAAGGTCCGGACGTGGAAGAATGCTATGATTGGCAGGGAGGTGGTCAAAGCGCAGGGCAAGACGACGGTGCGAGGCCCCGCTTGGACCCATCAGCCCCTTGCCTGCCGTGCTCTCTGCATTCTAGGCGTGTCACGCTCATTGCACGGCGCTCCACGTTCACAACACAATAGCAACTGCAACATGTCTGTATTGCAGGAGGTTCTGCACTGCATGAATGCATGGCCGCTGCCACACCAGCTTTGCAAACACCTGAGCACTTGCCCCGGATGCTGCAAAGTCGTCGCGCTGCGCCGTGCTCAGGTGGAGGGCGTCATCTGGGGCGTGGAGAGCGAGGATCTCATGGGCCCCACGTCGCACCTCGTTACTCACTACAGCGTGCTGTGGGACGTGGAGGGCCAAAGCAAGAAGAAGGAGCGCCCGCTGAAGGTGGGCGGCGCTTTCGGAAGCCTGGGTGTGCATCCACGCAGCATCGCGCAGCTGGAAATCCAGTGTGCTCAGCGGTTATTGCAAGCGTGCGCAGCGCTGCGGCACTACACTGCCGGCAAGAGCCACCAGGCAGATGCAGTGCTGTTGTGCACAAGGAACGCACGATGCTTTCACGCTTTCAGCTGCGCTGCCGAAACTGCACAGTGCCTCATCGCCGCTTCCCATCCCACGTGCGCCGCAGGACATGCACCCGGGGGCTGACGGCGTCAAGAGAGAGGTGATCACGAACGAGGACCTGGATCAGGGGCCGTACACATTGCGCACGGGTTTCAGCCACATGGAGCTGCCGAGGCCGCACAAGATCCTTCAGCCGGTAGGATTTCAGCGCGTTCCCTGTACCCTGAGCAGGTGTACGTCTCCTACCATCAGCTGGAACCACCATCTGGAGGCCGCAGTCGACACAGCAAACTCCTTTCGCTCTTGAATTCTACAGGCCTATACGTCATTTCGCCTCGCTGCGGAAAGCACGCCAAGCAGCATTGTAACTGACCCCGTTTGTCAAATTTCTTGTCAATGCAAACGTTTGTACCTTCTCTTTTCGGGCGTGCCGATGCGGCGGTGTGACTATTCAACCCGCGAACCGCCGCGGCCTCTCCAACGATCCTTGGCCAACTCTGACGGCGCTTGCGGCTGCTTTTCCAGAGGGGCTGGCGCACCTCCAAGCTGTCGCACGAGGCGCAGCGCGATCTGCTGAACTGGACGCCAGAGGAGCAGCGGCAGCAGTGGCGAGCCGACAAGCTGGCAATGCAGAAGCCCATCCTGGATGCGGTGAGTGAAGCACCTGAAGCGAAGCGGACTGAATACAGCGGACTGAATACCTTGTGTGGCATAGCAAACCTAGCGGCTTCGCTTTGTTGGGCTTTGTGCTGCACAGCTCGCTGAGCTGCTGCTTGTCATGCTGCATGCCTCTGTGGGCGCGCCCACAGCCCGGAACGTGCCCTCCTGCGCGTCAGCATATTATGAAGTTGCAGCCGCACTTGCAGTAAACCAATATGTTGGCACCAGGAGCATGTTTGCTGGAGTTCTCCTCTGACAAGCCCTGAAGCCTGTGGGAAAGGCTGCATTGAAAATTGCCTTCATTAAAAACTGCTTCGTCAAGGGACAGAGAACAGGGGGCTGCTTCAAACCCTAAACCCTGCTGTTCCGCCTTGCTCATCGTGCACCGGCTAATGCGCAAGCCTCATCGCTGCAGCTGAGGGCCGAGAAGAGGCAGAACCAGGCAGCAAATGGCGTGGACGCGTCTGACGAAGCCGAGGATGACGATGCTGATGACGAGGAGGAAGAAGTCGTCGAGGAGGACGTTGTTGAGGAGGTGAGCGCTTGAAACAAGCTGCCGGTACCATGCCAACAGCTATGCGACATGCCTGCAACGTGATGGAAGCTTCCCAGCCAGGGCAGGACATGGCTAACGTACATGGCTAACGTACATGGCTAACGTATGGCATGGCTAACGTGCTGGCTCTAAAACCAGCGCATCCTGACAACCGCAGCATCAGCTGCAGCATGCTGGCATGGCTACTCGCCCCAACTGCATGGCTCCAGCCAGCCAGGCGCTGCTGCAGGCAGCGTGAGTCTGATGTCTTACCATTGCTCCACACAAGGTCCACGAAGATCACAAGTCCCAAACGCATGCAAATGCCGCAGGACGGCAGCAGCGACGGCGATGACGATGACGATAACGAGGTGCCCGAGGTGGTGCCGAGCAGCAAAAAGCGCGGGCGGGGCGCCACCGCCAGGCAAGGCAGCAGCGCCAGCAAGGCCACAGCGCCGTCGGCAAAGCGCTCGAAGCCTGTGGCGAAGCCCGCGGCAAAGTCCGCGGCGAAGCCTGCGGCAAAGGGCGGCGGCAGAAAGCAGGCGGCGCCGCAGCCCCGCGGCGTGAGCACCGGGCTGAGTCCCAACGCCGTGCGTGCAAACCCTGCTGCCTGGCCCGTCTCTTTGCTGAGGCTAAACCCGTGATAGGACTCCGCTCTACCATCTGTCCCGAAACAAACAAACAAACAAACAAACAAACAAACACATCACAGGCTGTTGGTGACAGGCTGCCTGAAATGAAGTCTCCAAAGTCATTCAACAGACTGACGACACTGTGCAGATGCTGCAGCGCTTCGTGGGGGCGGGCCGCGCAGTCAAGGCGGCCGCCAGCGCCGCCATCTCAAGCAGCGCGGAGCCCGCGATGGGCAGCAACGACCGCGCCAGACGCTCGGCGCCCGCTGCGCAGGTGCAGAGGATTGTTCTGACGGCAACCTCGTGAACACCACATATCCAGTATCGAATGTTGAAGTCGCAGCATACAGCACCAGTAACACAGCATTGGGGGCACCAGAGGGTTTGAACATGGCAGGAAGGCGTGGGATCTCTTGGAGAAGGTATGGAACAGGCAAATACAGCGCCAGTTTCTGGCAATCTCGAGTACTGCACACACTTGCTGCAACGATGCCAGCATTGCAGCATGGGGCACCTGCTCTCAGAAAGTCGCCGTCTCAGACCCTCAACCACTCTTGCAGGAGGCGGAATCAGAGGTGCATGAGGCGGACTCAGATGAGGTCATGGAGGATGCTGTGTCGGGCGACGTCGAGGAGTTTGACGACGCGCAAGAGGTGCGCATCCAGTTTCAAATGCCCCAATCGCTGAGCCCAGTCCCCGGTCAAAAGGTACGCCGGCGACAAGGAAGGGCAGTGCAGCAGGCGTGGAAGGTGGGCCTATGCTGTGAGCACCAAGATGCCAGCTTTCCAGCCTGAGCAGCTGCGAACGCAATGGAGGTCAACGACGCACACCCGGTGCAAGTGGTGCAGCGGGCACTTTCTGTATTTCATCGCATTGTATGAACGAACGCTGCACGGCCGTCATGGTGCACCATTGATAAGCCTTCGGTCGGCCCTCGAGCGCGGCAGCCATAGCCAGAATGCCGCATTGATGCAGGATTTCCCCTGCGTCACTGGACCTGCCAGCTGGCGCCAGGGAAGCACTCCCTGCGGCAGTGCACCATGTGGTGTCAGAGGCCGCACTAGTGGCAGGTCAGATTTGCGGCATCCCACTGGCTCACCTTCCCGACAGCAGTCCGTTCTGCCTGGTACTTCGCTTTCCCCGGTACGTATGCGCGAGGCAGCAATAGTGGACAGGTTCATTCATGTATGGCCTCCTGGTGGACAGGAGGCCGACGACTCGGACGCGGTGTACGACTTTATCCCCAACTACCACACCTCGCAGGCGTCGCCAACGAGCGGCGGGCGGGGCAGCGGCGCCCGTGGCTCCCCCGCCGCGTCTCCCGGCATGGACGGCGGCGGCGGCGCCGATGAGGTGGGGGACCTGACTCGACTGCCGCCTGACATCTGACTGCGAGCAGAGATTCGTGACTGTTCTGCATGATAGAACCCTAAACCCTAAACCCTAAACCCGGCATCTGCCGCCCAGTACCTTGCCACCTCCGCCACCAATCCCCTGCGGCATCACTGTGCTCCTGCCTGGCGCGGCCCTGACGCGGCACCGCCACATGCAGCTTCTCGGACATCACTGCCGTTGTGCGCAGCAGCCGCAGGACTTGTGCATGGTAGCTCGTCGCTGGGGCTTCACCAATGTTTTCAACCCCCGACTTCCCTGCGCCTGCAGGCGGAGGACCCCTTTTCGGCGGCGGCGGCGGACGAGGACTGTGTTGTGCTGCCGCCGGGCTGCTTTCCGGCCAGAATCCCCTTCATTCAGACGCTGACCGACGGCGACAAGTGCGGCCCTGAACCCTGGAAGTCCTCCGAGGAATTTTTTTATTTTTGAAAAATTTAAAATTTTCTTAACTTGTTCTTATTTTTTAACTTTGCAATATTTTTTTGCATGAGCATAGCTTTATAAAAATTACATTAGCAGCTCCCCGCTCCTGCGGATCCTGCCTGAGGACGTGGCACTGGTTCAAAGCCCGGTCCTCGTCTGTGGAAAGGCCTGAACGGTGCCTGCACCCCCGGCATTCAACTGCAGTGCGCTCTGTCTTGTGCCGCTCTTGCCTCCCTCACGCGGCCTCGTCGCTCTGCAAAAAACTGCGAGTGCCTGCGTCACTCGAGAGGTACTACTTCTGCTGCGGCGGCGGAGCCGGCGGCGGCGCCAGCAACACATGGGCGCAGCGTCTTTTCCCATTGGAAGACTGCAGCTTGAGCAGCAACGTCACGAGACTCCTTGCGTGACACCCAAAGCTCGTGCCGCAGGCTGCTGCAGAAGAGTCGGGAGTGTGTTGCGGCCGGATCAGCAGTCGAAATTACGATCGGCCGATGTTTGCCGTGATTACTGCAGGCTGCTGCAGGAGTATAAATAAGGAGACGGACTTTGCGCCGGACCAGGAGCTGCAACACCTATTCGATGTATTGGGTCATCAATCGTTGCTGTTCACTTGTGCAGGCTGCTGCAGGAGTACAAGGAGACGGACTTTGCGCCGGACCAGGAGTTCGTTCCCGACTTCATCGTCGCGCAGCGTCCCAAGGACGCCCCCCGCGAGGTGCGCTTTTCAAACCGTGCCCGAGCATGAGGCTCTGGCATCAAGGAGATGGCTGGGCCTCCGTGCTCCGAGGTGCTTGGGTCGTCCGGAGTACCTGGTCGAATGGAGAAGGCCGCGAGCCGAATGCAGGCAGGTCTGGATGAGCACGCCCACCCTGGAGGAGGCGTAGGTGGTGGAAAGCGGGGAACACGTGCGATTCGAAAGCAGAACCTCATCGCTTGTCGTGTTTGCCATCGCAGCGTCTGTTCAGACGGACGGGATTTGAGGCTGGATCCGGACGGGTGCACGAAGTACGGCCTCCTTGGGCAGGCAAAGGCGGAACAAGAGGCAGAGCCAAGGGCAGGAACTCAGTGCCTTTCCGGTGTTTTTTTTTTTTATTTATTATTTAGTTTATATTTAAATTTGATTCCAGCTGCAGTTCCTGGTCAAGTGGAAGGGATTTGAGCTGGACCCGGGCGAGTGGACCGAGTACGGCCTGCTGGAGGAGGCAGAGGCGCTCGAGGGAGCGGGCACACAGAATTGTCCCGTTTCAAAAGGCGGAACAAAAGGCAAAGCCAAGGGCAGGAACTTAGTGCCTTTCCGTGATTCCGGCCGCAGTTCCTGGTCAAGTGGAAGGGCTTTGAGCTGGACCCGGGCGAGTGGACCGAGTACGGCCTGCTGGAGGAAGCAGCGGCGCTCGAGGTGTGGGAGCGGGCGCACCCGCCGCCGCAGGGTTTAGGCAACCCGCCGTTAGGCAACCCGCCGCCACTGCTGTCGGGTGAGGGCTAGTTTCCGGAAAGCTTCTCCAGTGCTCTCATGCACGTCGTCTCGTGAGCGTTCCGCCTGCTCAGTGGTGCACACGCTTCAGGGCGCAGCCAGCACTGTGCTCGTGGGAGGATGCTTTCATCCTTTCAACTGCACTGCTCGTCCGGGCGCGACTGTCTGAGGGGCGACTTCGCAGTACCTCGAGCGTTACCTGCATGGAGATGGCCGGGCGGCACGGATCGACTGAGTGTGCATGGCCACCCACAGTTGGTGGCACCTTTTGCGGCTGCCAGATTTGCTGTCACAGCAGCTCAGGCTATGCTGGACACACGAGCTGTGCTGCGTAGCCTGGCCTGTGGCTGGCTGCCTGCACATGCCGCCGTGTTCACATATTCACCTTTTTTTTTAGTTTCAACTAAAAAAAAGCACTGCGCTGTGCGCAGGCAAGACAGGGAGCACCGGCAAGACGAAGGGCAGCAAGAAGGGCAGCAAGAAGCGAAAGTGGTGATGCGCCGGCAGCGCCACCCGGCTAGGCTGCGCTGCGCTGCCCACAGCACGGAAGTCCTTGTGCATATTGGTCGCCGCGCACCTGCGCCGCTGCGGCGGCACGGCTGCATGTGGGGATCGCAGCGCCGCTGGCGGCTAGTGGGCGCCACCAAGCTGGTCTGGCTGCCCGCCCCTCCGGGTGTGGTGTGACATGCTGAAGTACGGCGCCTCAGCGTGGGACTTACGGCGCAAGGCGCCTGCCGCCAGGATCGGCAGGGCTGCTACACGAAAAAAAATTCTGGCAGGCTGACACTGAAAGCCGTGACGCGAGGTGCCAGCGCATTGACAGACATCGTCTCGAGCCTTTTCTTCGGCGATGCAGACCTGTGTAGCCTGCGGTCATGAGACGTCCGTACCTGTACTTTGAAGCTGCGACTTCGATGGCTCTGTGCACGGAGGCAGCAAATGTGGTTTTGTGCTGACGTCAGCGTCGACGTTGACGTCGACGTTGACGTCAACGTCAAACGTCGACGTTGACCTGCTCGTTCATTGTGGAAACGTCGTCGCTTCTGTAGACTGTTTATAGATCGAAGAGGGAGGTTCTAAAAGCGAATTAGGGACACGGGGAAGTTGCTTCGGTTTGTAGCACGGCTCATAAGTGAGTGGATGGGTGAGTGGGTATGTGCGGTAGGTACACACATATGCTGACGACTTCACGACGACTGTTGCATGCTCCAGGACACCGCACACGCCGCCCAAAATTGCACACTAATTCGTGGCAACAAATGACGCTGGAGAGGACACACGCTGTCCAGCGGCGTAAAAGGTACGGCAAACAATTTCAATCATCTAGAGCAGTCCTGTTGTGGCGGCATGCCGCAACTTGCTGCACGGGCCCCTCAACTCAACTCGGGTCAGATGCCGGCAGCCTCGCCACGAGAGATGTTTCTCAAGCCTGCTGCTGTCGTCGGCGCATGCGCTTGCCATCTTGGAGGCCATTATAAGCGCAAGCTCAAAAGTTGCTGCCGCCGTCATTGCGTCGCAGCTGGCAAATTCAGAATCGAGGCTGCTTCCCGCTGCCATCCCGAGAGGCCCCGGCGTCTCTCGCGTTGCCAGCCGCCGCCGCCGCACCCAGTCTGAACACCCGAGCACTGCTGCCGCAGCAGCGCCTTTGTCTCTCCCCCCAAAATTTGCGCATCGACACCGCCGGCGGCCATGGCGCGCCTCGGCAGTGCGGCGGCCTCGCTCCGCCATGGACCCGGTCAGAGGTACTTTTCCGAGTCGGGGATCTCGTCTGTCGTCTTGAGCGTCGAGCTGCCCTTGCCGCCGGCCGCCGCCCGGTTGCCGAGGTACTCTACCATGCGCGCCTCGCTGTTGGTCTCTGCCACCTGAAGTTGGTGGCAGCAAGATGGGCGCCGTCAGTGCACACCGAAAAGGCGGACCAGCGGAACCCTTCCCAATTCAGCTACAAGCTTTTCAACTGCAGCAACTTGAGTACACGCTATTGGAGCTGGAAGTACCGCGGCTGCTGGCACCAGACCTGCCCTCCAATTGATCCTCGTTGAAAAGTCACATGCGGCATGCGCCTGCCATGCGTCATGCAGGCGAATGCGTGTCGTGTGACGGACGGCGGTGCTCGTGCCCTCGGGCATGTGCACGCCTCACGAAGTCAGCGTGGGAACATGTGTGCCATGCCTGCCTTTGCACCGCTGACTGATAGCGGCATGCTGGGGATGCCGCCATAAGTCTGCCAGCTGGCACAGCGGACAACCATGCCTGGTCTCCTCGCGGCAGCACTCACAGGGTGTTGACATGAGCAGGAGCACGGGACAACTCTTGCGGAGAAGTGCAGCGCAACCCTAAACCCTAAACCGTAAACCGTAAACCGCGGAGCAGCCCACGCCCACCTGCGCTGGCGTCTGCCCGTCGCTGTTGGCGGTGTCGGGCAGGGCGCCCGCATCGAGCAGCAGCTCAGCCGCCTCTTTCCGCCCATACCCTGTGTGTGTGGAGAACAGTCAATTGGAGAAGTCCATTGGAGAAGTCAATTTCAGCGCTGAACAGGTTTGTGATCAGGGCAGTTCCGTCGGGGCCATTCCTTTGGCGGGCAGTCACAGAAATCGCCCGCCTTTGGAATTTGCAGCCTTGGATTTCAAGCAAAGCTATTTTAGCGAAGCTAAAATCTCAAGTGGCGGCATGCTGCACATGGCCGAGGTTCTTCTTTCTTTGTGTCACAGGGTCTTTCAGGGTTTAAAGTTTAGGGTTCAGATGAAGCGGCCGCCGACAGTAGCCGTGTTCCCCTTTGTGTCGGCAATGCCGTGGGGGTTTGCAGGTAGGAAGAGCAGGCCATATAAAAATGCAGACCGGCAGCGTAGTGCAGCGGCGTGTTGTCTGTGGTGTCGCGAGGCCCGTTTAGGCACCGACTTTGGTAAACAGTCTCACTTTTCAAAAAGACCAACGGTTGTTCGTGAGTACCAGCCAGCGGAGCCGTGCACGGCGTGCTGTCCTTTGCGTCGGCGAGGCCCACATCGGCGCCTGCGCACCTTCCTTTCAGGGCGTTGCCGTCTTGGGAGGAGTATAGCAAGTTGAGACCACTTTAATTGATTTTAATTTAAGAATTTTCATATATATTTATAGTTAAAAATTAAATTTTTTAATTTAATACAATTTATTTTTACTCACGTAAAATAAATTGTATTCAAGGATTCAAAGAATTCTTGGTAGAAGGAATTCTTCGCATTTTTCAAGGTTTGTTAAATAGAAATACATTTTTTTGCAACAATAATTTACATTTTGTATAAATACTATATTTTTTTATAAAATATAATTACGCGTTTAAAAATCTTAAAATGATTTTTTTTTCAGTATGTAAACTATATTTTTCAAAAAAATGGAATTTTTTTACAAATTTTATTTACTAGCGAAGCAAGCCTTAATTAAAAAACTTCGTTTTTTAATAAGGAAGGCGAGGATTATAGCCGGAATCCCGAATGTGTCCGTCAGCTCCGCCAGCGGCGTAGGCCAGCGGCGTGTTGCCGTTGCCGTCCATCGGGCCACATGCGCGCACGCTGCCAGCAACGCTCTTTTCAGAACACGCTGGCGTAGAAGAGGACTGAAGCTGATTCGTGAATAACAACCTGCGGCGTAGTGCAGCGGCGTGTTGCCCTTTGCCTCCGCCAGGCCCAAATCCGCGCCACCGGCGCAGCTGTTCAAGGCTACCAATCTTTCACAGGTTCTAGAATAGGTCACGCTGTTCATTTCCACCTCGTTCACCTGCGGCGTAGTGCAGCGGCGTGTTGCCCTTGGCGTCAGTGAGGCCCACATCGGCGCCCGCGCCCAGCAGCGCCTTGACCACTGGAAGGCGGTTGAAGCCGACGGCGACGCCCAGGGGGGTGATGCCGCGCGCGTCCCGGCCGTTCACGGCGCACCCCTCCTCCAGCAGCTGTGCTATGGCGGCCGCGTCGCCCGCCTTGGCTGCGTCGTGCAGGTTGGTCGGCCGCACCTGGTGAGCGCCAGGAGAACAGGGATGCGGTCAGGGAGGGTTAAAAACTCAGGAGAGTAGGGCGGCGAGCGTCCCGAAATTAAACTTTATTGATTTCGTTAAACTTTATAAATAAGAATTCGCGTTTTTACTTAGACATAAATCTTCCCGCCCGTTCACCGCGCACCTGTCCTCCAGCAGCTGCGATGCGGCGCCCACGTCGCCCGCCTCGGCTGCATCGTGCACATTTGGGCACAAGGACAAGGTGAGTCATGAAGGCGCCGGGAATCGAGCCAAAGTGTGTCGGCGGCGTGGCTGCGGCGGGGGCTTGAACCAGAAGTTGGAGCTGCCAGTGTGGCTGGTCACGCCACTTGAATCGAAGACTGCGATCAGCAGAAGCGGAGTGATGCTCACAAGACCAGCTCGTTGGGACTGATTTGCTGGATTGCTGCGGCGTGGGTTCGGGTGGAACGCAGAGCGCCGCCGGTTGCCGGACAAAGTCAGGAACACTGAAAAGGTGCAGGCAGAAAGAGCCAGGACTCACTGGGACAGCTTGCCAGGCGGCTGCGGCGCAGCCTGGGGCGACAGGCCCAGCGCCGCCACTATAGTTGACATTGACAGATCACTCAAGAACGCGATACATGCACAGGGACACTTGGGGGGAGTGTGGTAAGGGAGTTGATGAAAGCGATGGAAAAGTGAACCTTTGACATGAAGGCTGTTGTGGAAATCGAATTAATTCGACATTTAATCCACAACAATGATGGAAAGATTGCCGAGGCAATCGACAGCGCGGGCAGTCGTATCGAACGACTATAACCCTTCAACTCCACCACCGAGGATCGAACTCACGACCTCTCGGTGTCCATTATAGACTTGGGGGAGGGTGGTAAGGGAGTTGATGAAAGGACAGCAAGGGACAGCGCACGCTGAGGGCGGAACTCACCGGGATGGACTTGCCGGGCGGCTGCGGCGCGGCCTCGGGCGACACGCCCAGCGCCGCCATCTTGCGGCTGATGCGCGTCATCAGGTCACCGTCGTTCCAGTACTTCTCCATGCCGGCCGCGCCGCTCGCCGCGATGTCGTCGAAAACCGGCTTCAGGTCCGGGTCCGCCCGCAGCTCCTCCATCTTCTTCCTGTTCGGGAGTTAACGGAGCTTATCAAGGACTGCCAAACATGCTGTTCACTTGTGAAAGTCAGGAAGACGCATGCCCGCCGCGCAGCTCGCCGCAACGTCGTCAACCACCGGCTTCCAAGCGCTGGTCTGCCTTGTTCCACACCCTCTTCCTGGCTGGTATCACTACCTGGGGCTTGCTGGAGTTGGCCGCAGACACCTGACTGTCACTGGCCGCCAGACCGGTTTGGAACACGCACTTGTATTCGGGGTCGGCGATCGCCGCAGATGCTGCCTGCGCCATGGCTGGGTTGCCCATGCGCCGCGCCTGCTCCTGCGCCTGCAGCGCCGCCTCCGGATTTTGCCGCAGGTACTGCAGCGCCTGCTCGTACGTGGCTCGGTCCACGCCCGGCGGAGGCGCGACCGGAACCTGTGGCGCACATCGAAGGGCACATCGAAGGGCACATCGAAGGGCACATCGAAGGGCATAGCGGAGTAAGAGCGTGATGCTCGACTGTGCTCCGTACATGGTGGCGAGTCGCCTGCAGAGTGTGTGTTGAAGATGAGACTGCTGCGGCAGGGATGAATGCCAGGTCATTTCCTGTGGCTGGGATTGGGCAAGCTGCTTTGGCGGCGCAGCAGGACGGCCGCGCGCGTCACTGCCGTAACACAAGGTAGTGCGGAAAACTGCGCGATGATCCGGCGTACACTCTCAACTTGGCATCATGCACACTGGCACGTGTTGAGACATCTGCTTTTGTTTTGAGATAAATTGCTGACTGGCGATCTGAGGTGCCAGTGCTGGCTTGCCGAGGCTGGAGGTGTTGCCCCTTTCATAGGAGAGCATATGATTCGTTCAATCAGTCAGAAAAGTGTGAGGTCAGTACCTTTTGGCCGTTGGGCAGGGTGATGGTTTCTGGGCCGGCATCCTTCTTGCTCGCTGCACTGCTGCTGTTGCTGCTGTTCCTTCGCGAAGCTGTTGCCAGGCCTGAGCCAGCCATGCCGTTTGCCGATGGCGACTTGCTCTTCTTGCCCATCGCGCTTGGCATTGCGTCTGCCGTGAGCGAACACGCAGCCTTGTGCTTGAGGCAATGCAAACAAAGGTGAGAACACTGCTGAGACCGCGCAGGTCAATGGGTATGTGATCAGGTCCTGGGGGTCTTGGAAGCACTTTATTGAATCACTGAACTGCAATCAATGTGTGTATCTGCTATCGTGCTGCAACAACTTTGCATCTCTCGCATCTCATCGTGATCTTTTACGAGGATTTCATTTGCACAACCCCTGCACAGAGGTTCAGAAGGAGGTCTGGAGCAGCACGAAACTGATGCACACAGTTGCAAGTGACGATCCTCAGTGCCATGATGTTCGTCGTCAGACCTGAAGATTTACACTGTGGGTAGTATCCCCGCCGCAAAAATGTCTGCTCAAGACCCACTGCGGTCATGCAGGTGGCGAGAAAGAATAATGTGGACCTCGAAGGAGTGCAGGGCCTTTGCTTCGGCCTATGAGGTGGGGCATCAAACAGTGTCAAACCAAAGGGGGCAGCAGTCCCCTCCCCCACCCCGCCGGGGACCTCGTTTTCCAGTCCGTTCTGACTGACGACCGCGCTTCCTGATGTACAAGGTTCTTCGCACAGCACCCGACCATGTCAGTCAGCTTGCGGTGCGTCAGCATGCGCGCAGAAGAGAGCACCGGGCCGTCCTGCCGCGGCGACATTCTGCATCGCCGCAGCGCGCTCTGCCGCCGCCCGCTGCCGCCGCTGCCAGGCTGCTTCTTCCGCTTTTGCATCCAGCGGTCGCGCTGGGTTCAGGCTTCAGGGGGTTTAATGGGTTTAGCGCTCTGCGCCAGCGGCGGCTACACCTGCTCTTCAAGCACGCCGCCGCCGCCGCCGCCGTCTGCGGCAGAGCCATTGCCGCCGCCGCTGTCGCTGCGGTAGGGGGCGCCGCTGTCCTCCGCCCCCTGCAGCAGCTGCTGCTTCTCAGTGACGTCGCCCCGCCGGCCCCGCCACGTCGCCGCACCCAGGGCCCTGGCCGCCGCCGATGGCGCTGACCGCCGGCTGTCCTCCGACGGGCTGCTCTGCGCCTCCTCCTCCATGTCGGTGAGCTGCTGCTGCTCTGCACATCAGAATGACCAGGGCGCTGTTCAGCATCGTCCCGGCAGATCTCAGCTCTGCATCGGCCCTGTTTCCAACAAACGTTTCTAACAGTCTTTGCCTCGAGCCTCCAGCGTGGTGTGGGGCAGCACACAGCTTTATAAATTTGCAACATTCCACCGAGCTGCCGATGCAAGCGAGCCATCATGAGGAGGCAGAGCGCTCGCAAGACAGCAGCACAGCCGAAGACGAAAGCGGAACCTGTGGCAATGCTGGCGGCGACGCTGGCGGCGGCGCTGGCGGCGGCGCTGCGCGTGTTGCGGTTGTGCACCAGCCGCTTCTGCATGTTGTCCTCGTCGTCCTCCAGAGTGAAATACGCGCCAACTGCGCGGCAGGCGAGTGTTTACGGGGTTAGCGCATGAAAGCGCAGATATGATCGCAGACATCGAATGCTTCACGTGTTTTGCGCGGAGATACGCAATCTGGAAACGGCCCTCCAATCGAGCCACTGAGAGCAGGCACCAAATTTATTTCGGAGCATTCAACGAGAAAGCGTCCCCCGACATTCACGGATGAGAATGTCCGCAGGGCATCCAGCCGGCGATGGAGACATCGAGGGCCAGCTGGTTCTGGCCTGACAATGGGGCACTCACAGTTCAGCATGCCGCAGGGGATCCGACTGGCAGTGGAGGGGCTGAAGGCCGCCTGGTGGCGGCACCACAACAAAACACTGCTCACGGATGAGCATGCCGCAGGGGATCCAGCCGGCGATGGAGAGGCTGAAGGCCAGCTGGCGGCCGAGCGCGGTGATGAGCACCGCCACCAGCGCCGGGCCGACGCCCTTGCCCAGGTCGTCCAGCACCACGTGCAGCGCCAGCGCCACGCCGCGCGTCTCCGGCTCGTTGACGTTCATGATCATCGCCCTGCGCATGCGTGATCCCCAGCTTTGTGCATGAAGAATCAGCTGAAGAGGCAGGTGTGTGACTTCAATGATGAGCACCGCCACCAGCGCCGGGCCGACGCCCTTGCCCAGGTCGGCCAGCACCACGTGCAGCGCCAGCGCCACGCCGCGCGTCCCCGGCTGGTTGACGTTCATTATCATGGCCCTGCAGACATTGCTTCCCTTATCTGGATGTGCATCTTCCAGATCGAGTACGTGGACTCCAGCACGACAGCTGAAGCCAATGCCATGCCCCGCGCCTCCGGCCCGTCCACTTTCATGATCACGGCCAAGCAGTGCGAGAAGTGAGTTTCGGCATCCAGATGACACTTTGATTGTGGAGGTTAGTGCCATGTGCAGCGCCATCACCGCGCGCTGCTTCCAAGTGATACTGAGGCTGCAGGCGGAGGTGGGGGAGCCGTCCATGGAGGCGGTAATGAACACATCAGTGTCCTTCATTTTTTTCCATGAAACAGATCAAACGTTTCACTGTGTCATGACTGAACAGCCCACCTGATGCTGGGGCCGCAGGCGGAGGCAGAAAAGCCGCCCATGAAGACGGCGATGGAGGCGAGCGCCACCGCCGACGCCTCCTTCAGCGGGTCGTTCACCAGCCACATCATCGGCGGCGTGCTGGTGATGACCACCAGGCCTGCGCGCGGAAATGCACGAGCGTGCAGCAAGGCGTCATCGATACGGTGCATCAGCCAAGGCGCCGCCTGTGCTGGCGCGGCCAGGGGTATTGTGCCGCACCAGAGGGGCATGCTGACACGGCACTGTTGGGACTCACGCAATACCAGGCTTGTGCACAGCATTCGCAGCCACCAGTAGCTGGGTTGTCCTTCCAGGACAAGGCAGTGCCCAGATGTTAGTGGCCACACGACCTTCTGTTCTCGCATCGTGTACGTACGCTCCAGCAGCTGCAGAAGCAGCTGCTGTGCCCACCTGTGAACAGCGGCATGTAGCGCCGCCGCTTGTTGTACAGCCACTGCCCGATCATGCCGCCCACAATGACGCCGACGCCGCCGCCGATGCCAAACACCGACACCACCTGCAAGGCGGACATGGGGGAAGTCGAGAATTCCATTTCCGGAGGATCCAAGTCTGGATCTGTCAGTATCCGTCAGTATCTGTCTAACTCTGTCTCAATCTGTCTCAAGCTGTCAAAACAACAATCATCACTTGAAGAACTCTGCCAAGGCTTTGCATTGCCATGTGCAAGCTTTCCAAAGAGACAAGCAAATGTTTCTGCACCGCGCAGGGTTTAGGGTTCAGGGTGTCACCAACCCTGCTGGTGACACCTCAGGGTTGAGCATTTGCGCACCAGCGTGGCTGCCGGTACAGAAAAGCCCTTTTGTTGCGCCAGGAAGTCGTTGAAGAACACCAGCAGCATGCCCCATGGCAGGCAGCCCGGCAGCCCCTGCGGACGCATCACAGCGTTCGTGACACAGTGTTTGAGGCAGACTGACACATTGACTTGGCGTGCTGCAGACGGAACATGAAACCCTAAACCCTAAACCCTAAACCCTAAATAGCAAGCCCTGGCAGGCATCCCGGCGGCCCCTGCGGACATGATATGATGCGCTCGTGACTGACTTTCGCTGGCACGCTCCCGGCACACTGAACCAGGTCGCAGGCCATTGAGGTGGATGTCCAAATACGAGGGTTGGATGGCGACTGGATGCAAATGACAACTGTGGGGCTTGGCCCGATCTACATGCTGCAGCACAACTTCGCCTGTCAATGCATTTTGCAGATCGCATGCATGCCTCCGGATGGAACATACTGTTTGAGGAGAATCGTGAGACACGGAGAAGCAGCTGCCCTTATGAGGCGACAGCAAGGAGTGAAGGCGGGAGCAAGAGACGGAAAGGGCGCTCGCCTGCAGGATGACGCACAGGTTGGTGCGGATCTTCATCAACATCTTCGTCTTCTCCCAGTCGATCTTCTCCTCGTACTCGAAGTCGTTGTTTTCGTACTCCCCCTGCAGCGCCGCCTCCGTGATCCCCCGCTGCGGCTCGCCCACGGTGTACCAGGCAAGCGTCGCGAGCGCGACCGTGGGCACCGCCACTATGACAAACGGTGCACGCCACCCCCAAGACGGGCCTGCGGGTAGCAAATGTGAAGGGTTTTGAGCGGTTTACCATACGGCAGTCTCAGGTTCAGCCGCCGTCACCACGAAGGGCGCGCGCCAGCCCCATGACGGGCCTGCGTTGGCAAACTTCGAAGAGTTTATGGCGGTGTACCACGCCAGCGTCGTGCACGCGCAACTGCGGGCACTGCCATCATGACGACGGGCGCGCGCCAGCCCCACGAGGGACCTGCGATGGTCAGATGTTGAAGCTGTGGAAGGGGCCAGCTCCCAAAAAGTTCGCTTCAGCAATGCTCCGCGACCGTCGGCACCGTCACCACCACCAAGGGCGGGCGACAGCCCCGTGATGGCCTGCGGGCGGCCGGTCGAAGGCTTTTACATGGCTGTGAACGCACACGACCTTTAAAACATGTTGTTCTATGTCTGGGCATCTCAGAGCCCCAACACCCCTGGCACCCATTGCCAGCTGCACAGCGGCATCACATGCAGCTTCTTGAGACAGTAGAACCGAGCACGCAGGCAATCGTACGAAGGAGAACGAAACGGACAGCCGTGTTGGCCAGGTGCAAGCTCACCGATGACGCCGGCGATCAGCTGGCCGAGCGACATGCCGAAGCCCATGGCGATCTGCACCAGCGCGGCGACGAAAGCGCGCTGGTGCACGCTGAATAGGTCGCCCAGCAGGCTGAAGACGAGCGGGAAGATGCCGCCCAGGGAGATGCCCGTCAGCAGCCGCAGCAGCAGCAGCTGCCAGTACTTGGTGACCCAGTAGGTCATGATGCACGGCGCCTCGCCTGCGGCCAACAGGGTTATCGTCTCGGGCCAGTTGGGAGTTTCGGGGAAAGTCCGGTCATTTCAAGGGATGTCCGGTCATTTCAAGGGATGTCCGGTCATAGCGCAGCGCGGCATGACACGATGCGCATTGGCCGGTCGGTGGAGACACGCGCATGACTCATGCACGGCAGCTGTCCATGCGAGCAGCAGAAATGCGGCAGTAGGGTGGCCAATGGCAGCCGCCCCTGCGCAAAGCGCTGGAAGGTCGCGCAACAGCAGAACACCGATTCGCTTCAAGGCCGGTGAACGTGTCTCGGTCGGCGAGTGCATGCGCAGATGCGCACCTAGGAGGACGACCCAGAAGAACATGTTGCAGCGGTTGTAGCCGTGGCTCATGTAGCCCATGAGGATGGCCGCGGGGGCGCCCACCAGGAAGAAGGCGGCGCCGATCCAGCCGCCCAGGTACTGGTCCTTCTCCTGTCCGGGTGAGTGGCGTGCAAAGCAGCGGTCAGGGCTCCGCTCTGTGACGGCTTGCATGGCGGCGTGGCGGCGTGTGAAGCGGCAAGCAATGCCGGGCAGCAGGGTGTTGCTTTGCACTTTTCTCCTTTCCCGCAGCATGGCAAAGCTGCCATCTGCTGGCATCTCCCGCTAGCTCTGCTGCGGCAGAGCTTGCAGAAGCTGTGCCACCAAGGATGGTGCTGTGCAGCTTGCTCTTGTAAGATGAACGGAAATCTGGCAGAAGCAGCCTCACCGTGTCATTGAAGCCAAACTCCGTGGCCATCTGCGTCAGGTTGGGCGCCATCAGGTTCTGGTCCGCGTACAGCAGCGCCGCCACGAGGCAGAAGAGGCCGACCGCATAGTAGCGCTCCCCCGCGGGCATCGGGTGCACAAACTCCTTGGGCGGCAGCACCAGCGGCGCCACCCCGCCCTCCTCGCCATCATGAATGTCCGCCTCATCTGCATGCGGGTCAAGTCGTAGGCATCAAGGCGTGCGTGGCCGTCACACAACAGATGACGGGGGCTTTTGGTAGACCAACGCCTTGAGCGGCAGCGCCAGCGGCGACTCGAGCGCCTGCTCGCCATCGTGCGCGTCCCATCTTCGTCTGGACAAAGGAGACGCGGTCGATAGTTGTCAGATGGTGGGCATGCAGCGGAAGTCGGACAAGGCAAGTGGCGGCACCATTGCAATGTCCCGGCCACCCTTGATAGGTCGAGCTATCTGTGAGCAGCTCCAGGACTAATCAGAACAGGCCAACCAAGCCATGTGCATTATCTTGCCGACGTGCACCGCTGGTAGCGCTGGCTCGCGACGGTGTGGTTGGCAAGCTCATGACGGCTGTGGCTTGTAGGGCACATGTGACACGGATTTCCAGTGGATCTTGCCTTCAATACCCAGTACTGCAATGGCAAAGCTTCAGGTGATTGCAGCTGTACCATGCAGCCGCGCCTTGCCGAAGAGGAAAACGCTGCAACTTACTTTGAAGAGTGGAAAGGGTACAACAGCGCTTCACACACCTGATGCAGACGACAGCGTCTGCCCCTTCAGCAGTCCTGCCTCCTCCTCTGCTTTGCGCTCCTTCCTTGTGTACTCTTCCTGGTGTAGGCCATTGGTGTTTGACACCACGTCAATGGCTGTGTGGTAGCCATTCTGGGCTGCTAGGGGAAGCTCCGCGGACGGAGCTTCGATCTCCAACGGCTGCATCTCGCCATGGTCTGAGCTCGCCAGCGAATGCTGCTCAGGTTGCGACCCCATAGTCGCAATCGAAGGTCGAGGCTAAGTGTTGCGCATGCAGCAGCTGCGGCGTAGCATAGCTGAAGCAATGGTCTGCGATGTAGCGCAGCAGCTGGCGCTGTTGCAACTTGCTGTTGCACGTCAGTTTCGCCAGAAAGCCTGGGATGCAGATCACCGTGCCAGCTATCGCACCGCTTTTCCTCAGCGGCACGGCGTTGGACCCCACGATGTCTTGAGCTTTGGGCAACGAAGCAGGGTCTGCAAATTGACCGATCAACCAAAAGTGAGACTACAATCACTGACCTGCACTGACTGCCTGCCAGCGCTCTCAACCTACCATTGCATACTGGTAGTCCCGTAGGAGAACGGGGGGCACGAGGGAAACAGCTTCGCGGACCTGCAGTTTGCGAACTAGCACACTCATATTCAGGGAGTGTTCAGAAGGGTGTCCGATTCGAGAACTTCTGCGTATAGCAGGTCAGGCAGTCAGGCAACGTCTAGCGGACTTGACATCGACGTCATCCGGTCCATAAAAACGTTGTAGATCGCTGCAATTGGCTACCAGCTTCTCATATCGTGCAGGAATGTGGGCTGTATAGCTCATCCTATTATTCTGTCAAGTTTCGGCCGTACGATGGATGGCGCCGGCAAAGCCAGCGACCACAAGGCTGCCGGCGACAGCAGCGACCACAAGGCCGACGGCCTTGGCGAGTACCGGCGCTTCATCGCCGGCAATCGCCCCTACAGACTGCTTATGCTGGGCGAGGTGAGGCCAGCCTCAACGGGCCAGCCTCAACGATGACTCCGGCTGGCACGGTCATTCAATAACCCTCAGGGCAATGGCGGCAGCAGTGACGGCGGCGCTGGTGCAATCCATGACGTGCATCGGTCCCCCACGCCGTTGCATTCTCCTCACAAGCCGTGACATGCACTCATTACTACCGATATTGCTGTTGATCGTCAGCATCTCGCACAACAATGGGTGCAGATCGTGAACCAGCTGGGGTCATGGGGCAATTACATTGCGTCGATGGCGCTCGTGGAGCGGCTGGGCGACGGCTCCGCGGTTCTCGTGAGCTGCGTCGTCATTGTGCGGGTGCTGCCGTCGCTGTTCCTGTTTCCGGCGGCCGGCGTCGTGGCGGACAGGTCAGTGTGGCTGACGCTTTCGCAGCCGCAACACCTGGAGACGTGTGCCAGCAGCACGACCAGCGACGACACAGCTGTTCAGCTTGTTCTGTTCCGTGTCTGACTTCATGTGTCCTGGCAACAACCATTTGGCAGCGCCGTCTTGACATCGGCTCAGGAGAGCAGACGAATGCGGACAGGACATCTGACTTAGAAGCTGAATAGTGCGTCCCACTGAGGCAGGTACAGCCGCGTAATGGTGCTGGTGGTCACCTGCCTGATGTCCGCCGTCACGGTGGCGGCGTTGCCGCTGGTGCGGACGCCAGGCACACTCTGGTGAGTGTGGTCTTGGGGAGGCCATCAAAGTGCCCTTTTCAGGCAGGCAGGCCGGCCTCCGCCATTCCGTGAAATTTCCCTTTCGACAGGGAGATCACTCCCTGCTCGCGCCTGGACCTGAGTGCCGTGACCGAACCCTGCTGCAAGTGTTTGACGCAGCAGACCATCAACTGAGCTCCCTGTCATCGCAGGCTGATGTTTGCTCTGCTGGCGGCGCTGTTCAGCGCCTCGGCGTTTGCGGACCCAGCGCGGCGGGCGCTCACGCCACAGCTGGTGCCGCAGCACCAGCTGCACCTCGCTGCCACGCTGGACGCCTTCAGCTGGAGCCTCATGGTGCGGTCACGATGGCCTTCGTGCACACACAGTTGCGCATTTCCTGTTGCATGGTCTGTACCCTGAGCTGACCTGAACCTGGCATGCATCAAGCACCGCCTGAGCAGATCGACTGGTGCGTCTGCAGTCAACATATCAGCTCAATATGCCGTCTGCAGGCGGCGGCAGGAGCCAGCCTGGGCGGCCTGCTTGTGTCGAGGCTGGGTGAGCTGCCTGCGTCTGTAGTCGAGAATACCTGTCCGTTATCATCGTCGCTGTTGGTGCATGTCACTAGCTTGCCGGTCAGTGGACTAAGGGCTTTGCCACTCTCGCAGGCACCACCACCTGCTTCCTGATTGATGCAGCGACATATCTTGTGGCGGCTGGTTGCTCAGCACTCATCCTAAAGGAGACTGGCAATGACGTCGCTGCGCCAGCGCCGCCGCTACGGCAATGTAGGTGAGACTCTGCACAGTGTGCTTGGCTGTGTCGCAGAGAGGCTGATGGAGCGTCACTGTGTATCTGCTGCCCCCAGTCGGGTCTGAGACATCATGTGTCGTTGATACCCGCAGATCTGACAGCGCGAGCAGCCACGCAGAACTGTTCAAGCTGCTGGAGGACGATATGGAGGCAGCCTCGCCTCCGCACAAGGGAGGTGACAGCGCGATTCACCTGGAGAGCGGGCAGCAGCGGCATCGCGCACGGCACTCCATAGGTGTGTCGAGTATGCACGCCAACCCGCTCCTTCCACCTGCTCACATGCAACGTGTATACTATAGATATACATCACCCTGGGAATCATGCGCACTTGCTGATGGCCAGCTGGCAGCAACCATTCAGGCTGCTGACACAAGGCTGAACCTGGAAAGCCCCTCAAAGCGGTGGGGGAAAAACGCCTTGTGGCGCAGAGCTGAACGCGGCAGCGGCCGCTTCCGGCGGCGACTGCAGCCAGACAGCTTCAGACCCGACCGCGCTGCCGCCGGCGGCCGGCGGCGCGTGGGCGCAGGGCCTGGCGGACCTTCGGGAGGGGTGGGCGTACATGACGGCGCACGGCAACCGGGACGTCGCGGTGTTCACGCTCATCAAGGCCAGCGGCGCCTCCGTGTGGGGCGCCTCCGACGTGCTGTACGTCAAGTGAGTGACGGCTCGTGGTGGCAGCGCCGCACCTCACTCCTTGCTGCGCAGGCCTTCCGATGCAGATGGCAGCCTTAGCAGTCGCCCTCGCATGTTCCTAGCACCCCTGCTGCTGGGTATGACGTCCTGGCAGGGTTTTTTCAGGCTGTGTGGCACACCACCATGCTGAGGCTGGCACTCATATCATGAGAAGCGCTCTTGGGAGTCAGCTGCGCAGGTTCTCCACACCTGCTGCGCAGGTTCTCGGATGAGCCGGATCTGCAGGTGCGGGACGCGGCGACGACCATGGGCCTGCTGTTTGCCGGCATGGGCGTCGGCGCCTTTCTTGGCCCGCTGCTGTTCAACCCCTTCACACCGTCGCTGTGAGCCCCTCCTGCCTATTTCTGCATCTGCAAACCAAGTGTCGATGTGCGTGAGGGGTGCCGGTGCCATTCTGGGCCTGCTGCCGTTAAAAAACCTTTACGCCATCGCTGCAGGCCTCTACGCAACTCCAGAACTGTGACCGTCAGTAGCGTCGTGCTGTTGCATGCTCACAAGTAGTGTTGGTTGTTGTGGCGCGCCTTTGGGCTCTTCAAAACCCTGTGTCGCAGCAACCCCACCTGCTCTTTTGCATCGGGCCAAGGTTGCTGCCATTCTGCCGCCTCGCAACGTGCTGCTCACAGACCGGACACCTCGCGTAAGAGCAGCCAAGACGCAAACACAGCACACTGTCGTTAGATGCCAACACGCGGAATGCCGATGTCGCCTGACGCTGAGCGCGCTGCGACTGCAGGAAGCACTACCTGCTGCGGTCCTGTGCCGTCGCCTTTGCGTCCTTGGCGCTGGGCTACGTGCTCATGACAGCGGCGCGCAGCATCGCCTTCCTGCTTCCTAGCGTCGTCATCCGCTCGCTCGGCAGCGCCGCCCTGTGGATCTACTCCACGCTCATCCTGCAGTTTCGCGTCCCTAACGACATCCAGGGTGCGTATTCTGGCTCACATTCGTGAACGATCCTCGTGTGGTACAATTCCCTACGGGCTGTACTTTTGGGGTCAGGTCCTCTAGACTGCTGCATCACGAGGCATGAGGAGCCTCATCAGTGCATGGCGTGCTGTCCAACGGCTGCGGCAAGACAGCGGGCGAGACGACGCCCGTGGCCAGGCTGCAGTTCAGACTCGCCAGGCTTCGTCGCTGGTGCAGGGCGGGTATTTGCGCTGGAGATGGCGTTCTTCGTGTCGACGGAGACCGTCAGCGGGCTGCTGGGCGGCCTCATGTTCGACAACCTCCAGATGCGTACACAAGCCGTGGCAGGCGTCATGGCCATCATTGCCGCCGTCATTGCGGTGCGCCGCACTCTGCATGACGAGTGTTGCCCTAGTGGAACTAAACGAACTCGCCAGAAGGTTTGGCTTGCTGCAGAAGTTGACCGCTCGCACTGTGTGCCTGCCACACCTGCCCCTGCGCCATGGAGCTGAGCTGCGGCGTCGGCATGCCTCTGAGCGAATGGGCATGATCCTGCAGGCTGGGTGGTCCGCTTTCGCCTGGAAGCACTGGCGCCTGGCGGCAGCGGGCGGCAGGGCAGCGGGCCCAGCGGCGGCCGCCGCGCACTACGAGCTAGTGCCGCAGGAGGGGCGCTGCGGCGATGATGGTTCCGACTTTGGTTCCGACTCAGATCCTCAGCTGGCTGAGGAGGGCGGGTGGCGGGATGGGCCAACAGGCACAGCGGCCGCAGCGACGGCGGCAAAAGAGCCCGGTCTGCGGCAAGGCGTAGACGTCATATGACACGTTTGTGCCGGATTGACCGCCGAACTAGCGGCAGCGGCTAGGCAGTCACCTGCACAACTGCCATCTACAGGTGTGCCGCTTGCCACCATGCTGCTCCATCGTGGTTGCTGTAGATGCATATGGCATGCGGGCTGATTGTCTCAGTGGCCAGCTATAAAGCCAGATCTGTGCTGATCATTCATTCTGACTGCCTCACGGTGTTTTATTCCTGTCGGACAGGCGCCTATCCATAGACGCCCAAGCTGATGAACCTGCCATCCTGGCACACCTCGTGCCTTGGTAGCATGAATGTGCATCTGCGGCGCTCGGCGACGCCGGGCTGGTGTCGGCCGAGATTGGCACGCGGCGGCGGCATTGTCAGCAAGAGTTCGAACACGTCAGCTTTGCAGTAGGAAGGGCAGCGTGTCGACGTTTCGATAGTGATCGCATTTGCCGCTGCATGCAGCAAGTTACTCATGACTAAATATATGACTAAACCAAGGTTTCCGACCATCTTTGATCTTCAGCAAACTCGCTTGTCTTTCTAGCAGCTTCGGTTTTCAGTTCGTCTGTGTCGCTCATTTCTCTACACAGCTATACAACACGTGCAAAAAGCTGCCTACACCGGATCGCCAAGATTAACCTTGTCATATTCAGACTACGAAGCGCTGGGCGGTTCCAGGTCCAGCTCACTGGCAGTAACGCACAGGCCTGATCAAAAGCTATCACCGTTGCGATCGGCTGCAATTCTTCCACAGGAAAGGACCAGCCATGAGCAACTCGTCCGAGAAGAACACGCAGCAGAGATGAGGGCGACCAGCCTCTGAAGCGGCTGGAGGAACAGAGCGGGAGCAAGGGGCCTCATAGGCTCCGCACACAGCCGCAAGCTTGCGGAATTGGCGGCAGCGTGGCAGCAAGCCAGACTCGGCATCTCCTGGTGCAAGAGACATGGTTGCACCCACTGCTGGAACCGCAGCTCGCCCGCGAACTTGGAAATTACAAGCGGCTGTTCTCCCATGCACTGCTGTCAGATGGGCACGCAGCAGTGCCAGCTCAGGCTCCGGCAGCAGGCGGCACCCGGCGCAGACAGGCTGCCGGCTCTGGCCTACAGCCACAGCGCACGCTCGCATCGCTATGGGCTGCGCCAAACTTCCAGCCCACCGCCGCCGGCGCCGCCGCAACATCCTCACGGCTCGCCCACAGCGCCACCGGCGCCCGGCCTGCTGTGTACGCTGCAGCGGCGCCCAACGCCGCCTTACGGACGGCGCCAGACTTCCAGCCCACCACCGCGGCCGGCGCCGGCGCCGCCGCAGCATCCTCACGGCCCGCCCATGGCGCCACCGGCGCCCAGCCTGCCGTCAGCGCCGCAGCGGCGCTCAACGCCGCCGCACAGAGGGTGCCAATTTCTCAGCCCACCGCCGCGGCCGCCGCCGCAACAGCATCCTCACGGCCCGCCAACGGCACCCCTCGCGCCCAGCCTGCCGTCGGCGCTGCTACCGCCGCACACCCCGCCGCCCAGACGGCGCAACACCTCCTGCCTGCCGCCGCGTCCGCTGCCGGCGCCGCAGCAGCCTCCCTCCGGCCCGCCAACGACAACACCGGCGCCCAACCTGCCGCCAACACTGCAGCGACGGCCGACGCCACTGCACAGACGGCGATACACTACCAGCCCACCAC
>JAABUL010001418.1_pt1 | contig 45965 bp, 31 predicted proteins | sample 5559151 | NCBI WGS metagenome assembly JAABUL01 (sample SAMN10711876, study PRJNA513368) | rock metagenome | isolation source: Antarctica rocks | place: Antarctica: Victoria Land, Pudding Butte sud
CGTTTTCATCTTATTACAAAACTTAGCGAAGTTAGAAAAGATTCCTTCCTCGTCCTACTAATATATAATAAAGTTCGTAATCCTTAGACGTATCTAGTACTACGCTTCCCCTCTAAGATAGGCTATTGTAATAAGGTATCTCCTTTTGTAGGTTTAGATTCTATCTAGCTCGAAATGGAGTAGGAGCTAGTTAATCTAGTCGTTTAGCTTGTTACGGTCTCTATAGAAGAAGTCTACCTTAGTTTTGTTATCGCTAGTATAGTAATTAGTCGATAGAGCGGAGCTCTCGTCTCTATAGCCTAAGCCTCGTATACTACTAGTAGTACTTATTCTAAGAGTATTTAAAGTGTTGCGATCCTATAAGTAGTATTATGTAAGTACTTCTTTAAAGAGTAGGTAGTAGTAGGTATTTAAGTAAGATAACTCGAATGTACTATAAATAGTTATAGACCTTTTAGTAAGATTATAATATAAGTTGAATATAAGTATATTAAAGACATCCTTAGTTCCTATATATTAAACGAGTATTACTAGCTTACTAGGCTCGCGACGAGCCGGTTAAGTAGCGCTTACTATCTCGCTATCGAGTAGACGAGTAGTATTACGTAACTCCTATACTATCTCGCTCGCTTAGCGTCGAGATATATACGTACCTAGGCGCCTTTCCTCTAATTACCTATATTCTAGCGTCTACCCGTAACATAATCCTTAAGTATATACCCTAATAAGGTAGTACCTAGGTAGTTATACCCTATAGAGCGGAAGCTACGTAATAGCGCGTTAAGAGTAAACTATAAAGTAAGTATAGGAGGCCTATTCTCCTTAGTAGAATCTTTCCTACTATATACTATAGCGTTATCGAGTCTCTTAAGACGGAAGGAACCGTTAGTCGACTCGCTATTACTACTAAATAGAGATAGTACGTCGCTATTAAAGGAGTACGGCGTAACGCCTACTATAGACCTATAAGAGGAAGACCGTCCTAAGCTAGAGCTATAGTACTCTACTACTAGGCGTAGTAATAGCGCTAGACTATGTCTCTTACCTCTACTACGACGCCCCTCCTCTATAGTATACTCCCTAATATCGTCCTAGCTTTCTATAGCTACTAAGTCTAGTCTTCTACTTAGTAGCTAGTTACTAGTAAGATCGAGCGCTAGTAAAAGCGGTCGCTAGTAAGGTCTCTCTTATTAAGGCTTATCGTCGCGGTTAATCGAACGAACGCTATAAGTAGGTAATAGTAATCGCGGTAGTAGGTCCGGGGGTATAGAGAGCTTGTTAATAGTAGGTAGAGGAGGGCTAGCTAAGCCTATAAGCTTAGTATTAGTAGGGTACTATATATAACGTTACTATTAATAGTTAGAAGAAGGAAAGTAGACTACTAGCTAGTAGTTTACTTTTAGTCGAGAAGGAATTAGAACGCCGCCGCCGCCGCTCGTATTAGTAGATTAGGTTATCTTACCTTCTTCTTCCTTAGCTCTTACCTTATCTTAAGGAGGAGCTAAGATATCTTACGTAGGCCGTAGACTTAGTTATAGAACGCTCTTAAGTAGAGCCTAGTCCTCTCGATTACTAGCGGGTAGCTCTTATACTAGCGTAGCGGCTATACTTAGTAGCTATACGACTAGAATTAGATATCGTAGTAGGTAAGGGAGTATACTATCTTTATAATATTAGCGAGGGGTTAGTAGAGATAGAGCTAGAGTAGATAAATCTCCTAGAGGTCGCCCGTATTATATAGGTACTTAGTCTATAGAATAGTTAGGTCTTATAGTAAGGAGGAGAGCTAGAAGGCGCCTTATTAGTAAAGAGCTACTAGGATAGGATAAGCTACTTGCGGAGGTATAGGTATTAAGGAGGGACGAAGGGGACTCTACCTATTCCTACTACTACTACTACTATATACGCTACTACTATTAACGGTTTAATTATTAAACCCTCCGTCGTTCCCGCGTCGTAGCCTCCTTCGCCGCCTACTCTTTAGCGGGTAGGGCGACCTTCTTTAGAGGTATAGTGTCGCGGTAACGGGGCGGGCGCGGCGGTAAGTATAGTCTTATCGTATATAGTAGGAGTAGCGGCGAGGGTAGGTGTCCCGTTCCGGAAAGGAGCGTAGGGTCGTATACGGGCTTCGAAGCCTACGTATGCGACTTGGTTTATGCGACGAGTAGAAAAGAAAGTGAGGATGGAGCCTTAGCGGGCGCCGGCCAATAAGACGTTGTTCTATAGCGGCTTCAGCGGGGTCGGCCAATCAGCGCGGTCGCTGAAGCCCGGCTTCACTCGACGCCTACGAGGCCGACCCCGAGGCATGGTGTCGCGGCAGCGGGGCGGGCGCGGCGGTGGTGAGCGTCTTGTCGGATACAGTAGGAGCAGCGGTAAGGGCAGGTGTCCCGTTCCGGAAGCGCGCGTAGGGTCGTCTGCGGGCTTCGAAGCCTACGTGTGCGACTCGGTTTGTGCGACGGGCGGAAAAGAAAGTGAGGATGGAGGCCTTGGCGGGCGCCGGCCAATGGGACGTCGTCCTATGGCGGCTTCAGCGGGGTCGGCCAATCAGCGCGGCCGCCGACGCCCGGCCGCGCGCGACGCCCGCCGCGCCTACCCCTAACCCGGGGAGCGGACAAGGTGTCAGAAAGTCACATCTTCACCGGAATTGCCGTTCACATCTTCACCGGAATTGCGGTACAGCGCTCAAGACTCACGTATAGCCTCATAAATCGCCTCGAGGTAAAAGAAAGTCACATCTTCACCGGAATTGCGGCACAGCGCTTAAGACTTACGTATAGCCTCATAAAACGCCTCATCCCACATCTTCATTCTCTTCCCTGTTATTCCTAACGAAACCCGCCTGTCTCCTCTCTCTCAACGCCTGCGCTCACCGTATATTGCTGGAGCCGGTACTGGATCTGATCCTTCCACACAGTGCCTGAAATCAGACACACATGGGCGCCCACTACTATTGTTACAGCCCCTTGGCATCGGAGAGCATCCGCCTGTTGAGCATAGCGCCTAGCTCTTCCGGGCTATACGGAGATCTACACATCGAATTAGAAGATCACGCTCTTGACGGAGCGAAATTCGATGCTTTGTCGTACACATGGGGCCCATCAACGCTAAAAGAGGAACAGGAATGCGCGCTTCAGATTTTCACTGCCGTGAAGCTATGCTATCCTATCCTCTGCCGCAGTAAAATCGTTCTCGTTACCAAATCACTTCGTGATTCATTACGCAGACTACGTGCGTTAGAGCATGACGCCCAATTCGAGTGTGGGTATAAGCGGCGCAAACTACCACTCACATGGGCTGATGGCGTGTGCATCAATCAAAATGATAAGAAAGAGAAGGCACAGCAGGTACTCCTCATGAGCAGAATATACTCGGAATCAAATCTCACGTTCGCTTACCTCGGGGAGTGTCTCGGGGAGGACGCAAATAGCGTGCAGAATGCCATGGAGGTAGGATCCGAGCTACGACGAATGATAGAAGACGGGGATTCTCGTTGTTCGCAACAAGAAGGAAACGAAACTTGGGAACAGAGAGATAAGAAATTGTTTAGAGCAAGCCACTGGTGGAACTGGGCGATCTTCCTCTCGCGTTCTTGGTTTCAACGAACGTGGGTCTTGCAAGAAATCATTCTCTCTGGCCAGGAGAAATGTTTTGTACTCTGTGGTCCGGAACTGGATTACCTTTCTACGCTCATGTGGGGCGTTTTTGCTGCTCGTGTCAAGAGATGGACAACGCCCCTCCAGCGACTTCTCTTGGATACCGTTGACGAGAATCCCACCTATCAAATATATCTACCTCGAATCAAGGACTGGATGCGGAGGACTCATATTCTTGCGTGGATCGGGCAGATATGGCGCGTCGATCCACAACCGTCGTTGCTCTCGGTGACTCGTTCGCTTTTGCCCCAAACGACCTGCTTCGACCCCAAGGACAAGATCTATGGGACTCTAGGCTTCATAGCAGATTGGCGCGATCTTGATCAATCCATCTTGCCGGTCGACTATCTTCTGCCAACGACTGACGTGTTTTGTCGAGCGACTAAACACGTTCTAAGCCGCTCGAAGAATTTAGACATCGTGTGTAGTGTACCAAGACGAACAGATGATACCACGACGCTCAGACTTCCGTCTTGGTGTCCCGATTATCAACAAGCGGACCCACAGCCTGACACTCTTATGGCTGCACACGCAACACAGGATTCATTTTGCACCGCTTCGGGCAGTGACACCAATAACTTTCGAGATTTCGCCCTAGGAGTTCTACTAACCTCGCTCCTAGTTCGGGGATGTTTTTGCGAAATCCTGGAAGAGCACTCACCTATGCTTGCGTCGCCAGCTTCCGTCGATACCAAGTCGCTATTGAAATTGCTGCTTGCCAATGTCCAGTATTGTGGACGAGCGGGAATGTGAGTTACTATAACACACTTTTGCCTTCTTATGGGCTCATGTAAACAAAATGTATGGGTGACTAATCTTCTCTAGACATACATCTGGCTCTTTTATGTGCTTGCAGCGAATCATTTACACCTTTGGCACATCGAGACGAAAGGCAGATGACCTGCCTTACGACAAACACGAGGCTTCGGTTCTCGGGCACAGTTTTGCTGCTTTCCTCTCCATGGATTTATGGGATTCAATTGCCTCGCAGGATTCAGATTCCACAGAAAAGGAGATTTCAAGAATCATCGGTGTTATTGAACAGCTTGTAGCGATTGATGGAAGCTTCGCCGGTTGGCTTCCATACGCCGGATTCTTGCTTCAGGAGCTGAATCTGGTGAAGAACCGGGCTGAATATTCTGGGGATATCACTCTCTTACGTCAAGAGATTTGGAGACGGCTTCCAGAAGTGCAAGTCGGTTTTGTGGAACATGATCACTCTGCACAGCCAGCGATTCATAGTGCATGCTCCGGTCGGCATCTTTTCCGCACATCGGCTGGAAGACTTGGGATGGGCCATAGTACGCTAAAGGTTGACGATCAGGTTTGGTTGCTGGCTGGCTCCAAGTCGCCTGTCTTGCTCCGGCCAACGGGAAAAGGGAGATTTGAGTTCATTGGAGAGGCCTACGTGGATGGCTTGATGTTTGGAGAAGCATGGCCTAAGACTGATGAACGGCTTGTTGATGTACTATTGGATTGACCATTCGGAAGAGATCATGTACCACTACGGTAGGCAACGACGAGACACTATACAGGAGCTCAAGTAGGGACACTATACAAGGGACAGCGTTCACCACAGAATGCTTAGTGAGGACGCCAGTACGTATACTAAGCACTTGATCGGGTTACTGGCATCCCTGCTGACGTAGCCGCCGGGAAAGTTTAGCTAGACTTATGCATGTTATGCGATGTGGTGCTGCTGCCCGAAGCGATGAATAGCATAACGTCCAGCGATTATGCCACCCCACCTGCCACTCGCAGCCCGACAAGCTAATGATCGCCTACTGAACCATGAACGAGAAGATAGTGCAGGGTCTCAGTCCCTCGCCTCCTTGGATACCCTCGACAATCTCCGTGCCGTGAAACCTTGATTCGTGGACGATACACCAAGGCCATGAACACACAATCCCCCCAGTCCGATAATGATGAGCTCCGAGCCCGCTACAAGTGGGCTGAAAGACTGTCCGCATCAGCGTCGTCATCACCACGAGGATCTTTGGCTATGATCCAGCTGGAGATGTGGTCAGAACCCAGGCCTACCACATCTATGACTTCAACGTGAACAACTGGAGGTCTGCAATCACCAAAAAGCACCCGCCTACGTTCATTGGTAAGTCAACTTGTATACTTTCTGCTAATAGTCGCGTGGGAGTTCGCCGTAAGTGAAGGAGGTCAAGAAGAGCAAGCTGCTGGAGAGGACTAAGGACTGCGTGGACTGCTATTAGGCGTTCTACGATGGGTGCAAAGTCAAGAACTTCGCTGGAGTCTTCGCTATCTCCACTAAAGTCATCGTACTTGAGAGATTTTTGGATCTCGGCAATGAGTACGCTCGGAGTATGCTACCACACAAACCTCTTGCGTTTCACAAGACTGCTCATCCAAGTCTACAGATGTCTTCGCCAACCTTGCCGGGATGGTCAAGCTGATGCGAAATTATCATGACAGCTACAGGCCACGCGAAGGGCCCGAGTGTTCGTCCGCAATACGGCCGAAGATGGTAGTCCAGCTCGTGATGTGACCGTGTGCAGCACAGGTACTGCAAGGCTATTGGTCTTACCCGGGACTTCCTGCGCGATGGCTTTCTGCGGGCTCTAGCTTACGTTTGGCGTAAATGCTGGAGATACCGTCTCGCCTGCATGGCGATAACTGCCCAGGGTCGAGTCTGAGTCATCTACCATTGAGTCAGCAATTCGGTAGAGTAGGGGTATTTGGTTCAGAGTCGAAAGTATCTGAGCGGCCACGCACTGTACGAGCGGATGCGGACACCCTCTGCGGATATGTTTTCGCTACGCTTGGTGGCCACTACGTCATCCTCGGCCTCAGATGCTTTCGATGTATCACGCTTCTGTCTCGGGGGTGATATGCTCATCTTGAGAAGTTTCGCCGAAAGAATGGTGATGGGAAGAGGAAGATGGCAGGAGCTCTGCAGCGGGAATGACGACTAGAAACCTTGCTACAGTCAAGTGCAGGGGATGATGCGGAAGCGGACAGTTGGGGTCGGCAGTGAGAAGGACTTGCGGCCATGTCCCGCTCTCTTGACCAGCGCGGTTGTTGGTGGAGCGGAGTCGTCCGAGCTGCGAGAGGGGGGTGCTGGGATGAGGCGCACCATTGATTGCATGTGCTTGCTTGCTCGCTTGCGTGTGAGGGACTGGCGAGTCTGGAGCGCGGGAAGGGTTGGTGGAAGATCTCTTGGCCGTCGGTCGGAGGTTTTGCGTCGTCGCGGGGTATACTAAGTGGGATGAGACACGTGATTATGCGTTACTCTCGTGATCGCGCCCAAAAACAACCACGTCACGTCCGCTGCCCCATCACCACCCCACTATCACCACCGCTACTTACGGCCTAACCACATCGTCACCGCTCGTACCGCTTACCACCTGCCCATCAGGGCTTATCAATTTGCTTATCGCACCCACTCACGCCCCCTCACCCACTCCACCCCAATCGCAATGCCTCGCTTCCAGAACTTCGTCTCTTGCCTGGCCGCTGAAGAGCTTCCGCTTCCGCCATGCATCTGCCCATCACCCACCCCAGCGCGGATGATCAGCCGCTGGATCTTCGTGCTGTGGATGATTAGCGGCTAGACCTTCGTGCTGTGGATCATCAGCCTTCAGGCCACTGTGACCGCGGCTCGCAAGCTCTTCGACCAGGTACGCTGTCGAGCATTTATGAAGTTGGGAGCATTCGTTGACCTTGTCACCACCCACAGCTCACTGCCGCATCGACCCCACAGTCAGGATCTCTTCGCACCGGCTTCCCGTCGACAGTCGCCTCCTCCTTCCACAAGGCCATCATCACGCCCCTCCTTGCTACCTTCGCATCCACCACCGCAACCATCTTCGCCACCTCCAACTATGCAACCTCCGCTTTCGTCACCACAGCCAACTATGCAACCTTCGCGTTCATCACCGCAGCCAGCTTCGCCGCGTCCACCTACGTAGGCACATCAGCCATGGCTGCTTACAGTTACGCAGCTGCGAAGGTCCGTGGCGCCTCCAAGTTCGCAGCATCCCTCCTCGAGCCCTGCGTGGGTAGGCTGCACGGGTATCTGCAGGCTTGCAGCACTGAATAGAAGACACGCGCCAGTGAGGGAGTTGGCAGCAAGAAGTTGAGCAGCAAGAAGCTAAGCAGCAAGAAGTCGAGCAAGGGCAAAGCCACGGGTCAGGTCGCCAAGAAGCCGATGAAGGTGTCCAGTGAGGATGCGCACTACGTCCTCGTCGGAGAGCCACTGCCGGAGAAGCTCGGCAGCTTGCAGCATAGCTGGGAAGATGTCAATGAGCAATAGCTTTGTGGCTATGATGACATACGGCTTCGATGAGAAATGGCTTTAATGAGAAAGATGGCTTTGATGAGAAATGGCTTAAATGAAAGTCGGATTCGACGAGTAATATGCAGTTCACTCCCACAGGAGGATGATGATGGCTGTCGAGTACAGGAACATGTCAGTCTGCGCGGAGAACTTGACGATAGGCGTTCGAAACACCGCAGCTCAACATCATTGCGAGAGCACGAGGTCCGGATGATCGTCACATGGCGAGTTTTAGAAGTACACCAGGCTGATGTACGAGTGTCTTCTTTTCTCCGCTCACATCCACATGCACGACCCGTCTGCAGCGCTGCGTTGGCTACATAGTCGAACTCAAGCTTGTCCTTGATCCCTTGTTCATGTCTTCGTCTGCCAGGAGACGGCGAGGCGAGGCGAGGTGAGGTTCAAGAAGTTGAAGCATGTGTGGTATCTGCATCTCACGGACGTCTTTCTTGACTATGCTTCTTAGGTGCAGCGCTGATTCAGTGGAGATCTAGCACACTCGAGAGTCCCACCGATACTGCTACACCATCCCGACGCGGCCTCTCCTCGTCCGAGAGCACGTCGCAACTGTTAGTAAACTCCCATAACTGAATTGACTCTCTCCGAAACTCAACCGGAACTCGATCCGCTAGCACCTCAAACACGGTGTCAATGTAGACATCTTTCTCTCTCTCCCTACGTTCTCTCCACTCTCTCTAACCATTCCGCCTAGACGTTGCAGACCACGAGCAGACCAAATAAGCGCTTGCCGTACATACTTCGTTTGCGGCGATGGCGGAATTGTAGCAGGTGCAGATACATGGAATCTTGGGTGTGAGAAATACTGTCGCGCCCTATCAAGGTGAGCCAACTCGAGCGAACGCTTGCAGTCCATCGTTATACTGACGTGGATAGTGTGTCCCACTGTCACTCACTCCATCTATTCGCCTCCGGCTGTACACCTCTTCACTACGAAAAGCCAATCTCGCCTTGCAAGCGTTCGCCCGGGATCTAGTCTGCTCAAGCCGATCCGAGCGAACGGCGCCTCGTTGCCAAAACGACGACTGTCACGTGGATGCGAGGCCGAATCAGAAGACTCCGTCGCTTCTCACCAGCGTTGTCTTGCCTCGGAATCACATGCTCGGAACAGCATGCCTTCAATGGCGACTACGCCACATCAATAACCGCCAATCCTGTATTCGAGTCGACCTACCTCTCTCTTCCCACTACCCTCAATACGCTGCCTTAGTCTCCAGAGAGGGATGGAGGTGCCTATCGAGCTAGCTTCCACCCGATGACAGCTCCCAGATGAGAGGCTACCTCTTTGCCAGCCCGCTATCCCTCCTCCGCAGCCACACCGGCGGTAGCGACCGTCTGACAACCGTCCTGGAGCTTGCGATTGTTGAGTGGAAACCTATCAAAGCGAGAAGCGCCCTCGCAGACAGGTTCGAGACCATCTTCATCGCACACGCCTCGGTCTTTGAGAGTGATGCCGGTTTTGCGTCCAACCTTGCCGATATCCCAGAACTGGTTGTCCTTCTTCGGTCGCCAAGATGTGACGTTTTTCGCTTTTCGGACCCGCGATCGTCTTGACTATGACACCACGTGCAATCAAGCCACGTAGAGGTCTCATCCTCGGAAATTGGCGATTGCTGCAAACATCGTAGTCGGAGTAGCTTCAGGGTCGACATAAGCGCGGTAGCCGAGTTTGCGTGCAGCCGGAGCGAGGTCTTGACGATGAGATAAGACTTGACGGGACTCCTAAGCGCGCCGCAGCGAACACCGCCAACTGCTCAGTACGCGGGACCACTAGCCTCTGCTGCGTCTCTTTCGAAGTCGGGGCGCCGGGAAATTTGATAGCGATTGCGCGATACTCCGCGACGGTGAGCTCGCGTCCGAGCACGAACAGAAGGAGAACGCGATCTGATTATATACTCCAACTGGAGTTTTAGCCCGGGTTGTTCGAGCCGTTGCCTTGGCGGCGGCCACCGGATGCTGTTGCCATCGCGTAGGTGGAATTGAAAGTGGCGCTTTGTAGAGTTGTGACTGATGTATTATAGCTTCCGCCAGTGAACGCAGAAGCGGTGGTCGAAGAAGGACCAGGACTTTGAAGAGGCGTGAAGAGCGCCAGCTTTGGCGTGTTCTCCTGACGCCCCTCCATCCGTCGGTATCGAGGTGTTCCATTGACGCCCCTTCCTCTGCTAGAACTCAACGGCCCGCAAGGCTTCTCCTAGGGCAGTAGAGAAGGATCTGGTAACAGAACGTAGGAACCCGTCTCAAATGAAAGAGTGCTATAGCTAAGAAGAGAAGCAGAGCTGCCTCATTTGTGTGATCCCGCTATCATATAACGTACTTAAGAGTGCATTTATTATGGTCTCCGCCTTCGCTCTCAGTACCAGAGGCGCGTCATTTCCGTTCAACCCGCCCCTAGGAAGAGAGGCCTAGTAGTCTGCGCCGCTCGGTGAGGGTTGGTGTTTAATGCTTATGCTCGAGCCGCATGTAGTAATTAGTGAAGGGCGGTCTGTCGCGGCTCTCTAGTGACATCTATCTCCCTTCTATATTAACCCTCAACTCACACTCTTTCTTTCTGTCTTAGCTGTAGTTCTTGCTCTTCCTTACGTTGACATCCCTTCAGAATTACCGTCCGTTACTAAAGGCACGGGTTAACGCTAAGAAGTACGACCTAAGTCTGTGGGAATGGGAGACGTACCACCGTTAGTGTAGTGGACACGTACTCGAAGAGTACTTACGTCGGCCGAGCTCGTTTGCGAGAAGAAGTATGTTGAATTTTCGCCTACTTGGCGAGTCCGACTTCGACGCTTCCGAGGTCTAGCTTAGTGATAATGCGGCCGGCATAGGAGGCTCCTTAACCGCAATGCGAGGCAAAGTATAGATCTTATTAGATCTCTCGCATTCCCGACTAGAGGCTCTAACTGTCAGAAATGCTCTCGCGAGAAGGTCTTGTGTGGAAGCTGCTTTAGCACGTTGTTGTAGCCCGCTAGGCTCGCTCAGTCACGTCTAGTCGGTCTTTGGGATCACTACGTCAAACCTGACGGTACACTCGCTCTCAGGGCAATGGCCGTTTATTACGCTGGTTCTCGCATCTTCGTCGCTATGCGCATTGCTTGCGGCGTAAATGTGCTCGTGTGGGAAGTCAAGCTTCACGAAGCGTTCGAGTTGCGGTTGGAGGTTGTCGACTCGATGCTTGATTTCCACGGCCTGTTAGATCATCGTAGCTTGCCGACCTAACGATCGCAGCCGCCATCGATACCTGTGATCTTGAGCGCTGGCGGCATCGTAGGTTGGACTCGAGTCCGTCCAGCGTCAGCCCGATTCAGATCATCCTTGGAGCCTGTTGCACCATCGCAGCCTGCGAACGTAGCGGTCGCAACCGCCACCTTTCATTTTGTCTTTAGCGCTGCCGCCGTCGTAGATTGGACTCGAGTCCGTCCAGCGTCGTCAGTTCGTTTCCGTCCATGCGAAAATCGGTGCCTACCTTGGCGGGTACCCACAGGCTGTGGTAAGCGTACAACGGTTTGACGAACAGGGAGTTCAATGCCTACGTCTCTTCTTCCTCTCGATGCACACTTAGCTCACTAAGTCACCACTGAGTTGCTCTGGTATTGCCGAGGTAGAAGGATTCGAGGTGTTTTGACATTCGAAGGAGCTGTTCGGGTATCTTCGATCTTTGAAGGATCTTTCGTTGCACGGGTAAAGAGACAAGGAGCAGGATGAGGTTGGACCTTGGATATTGTCGGGGTTACGAAGACGAGTTAGCTCAAATGAGGACGAGTCGGTCGAGGATGGGTTCAAGGACCACAGGTGGATCGTCGAAGTTGTCCTCCACACCAGCGGAGGTCGAAGGACAAAAGATCTTGGCAGAACTGCGAAACATGGCCAATCAGAAAGTTTTCAAGTCTTGAGAATCGTGGTTCCGACCAATCGCGAGTGGACATCATCGGGCACGCTGAGTCGCACTTCCCTCGTTCGTAAAGACGCGGTAAGAGGTTAGATCCATTTCCATCCTTAGCATCTATCAAGAATTAGAGCCTTAGGCACTAGCTCCTTCTCCTTTTAGCTACTCAATTTAGAACAAGTAGATAGCACGTTACAACTCACTTAGTTACTAGCTAATTATATAATATACGTTATAGTTATAAGCTACGATTAGGCTCTTAGTAGTAAAAATACCGGAAGAAAATACTAAAAGAAGACTAGACGAAACTACTAGATTACTAAGAATAATAATAATATACTCCTTCTATATACTATAAGTAGCTTATAGGCTACTATAGCTAGTAATAAGAAGATCCTAAGAGAATATAAGTAATAGAATAACTAGATTATTTAATAAAGCTTTCTATATCGTATATATAAGGTTTAGTAATATATAGACCTATACCTTAAAGATAGTAAGCTAGTAAAGAAGCTAACTAATCTAGTAATATATTACGGATAGATATCTAAACTACGGATAGTTAGATAGAAATATTTAGCGCCTACTTATATCTCGCTATTCTTTAAGTAAGATACCGTAGGAGTTACGTAACGGTACTCGACTACTTAATAAGCTCGTAGTAAGATAGTTAAGATAAGGATACTTACTTAGTTATATAGGAACTTAGAATATCTTTAATATACTCGTATTGAACTTATATTATAATCTTGCTAAAAGGTCTATAACTATTTATATATACTTAAGTTATTACTCTTACCTTTACTCTATTATTCCCTAACTCTTTAAAGAAGTATAATTACTCTTAATTACGTAAGACTACTTTATAGGGTCGTAATACTTTAAATACCCTTAAGATAAGTTAATTAGGATATATAGAATAGGTTTAACCTAACGCGAATCTAGTATATAACCTAGCGGAGATAATAAGATAGAGGTTACTAAGCCTAACTTCTTCTTTAGAGATAGGAATAAGCTTAACGATAAGCTTAAGTAGATACTTATCTACTTCTATATAGAAAAGGTCTTAGAAGATAAGTAGCCCTTAACCGCTACCTTATACTTTAGAGGAGAAGCTTAGTAATAGATCCGTCTAAATATAACTTAAAAGCTTCTTTAAGACTATAATCCTAATAGGATATTTAAATCGTTTTAACGATTTATTATTACCGTTAGCTCGATCTATAGGCTAAGTAACGATAAAAAGTCGCTATATAAAATATCTAGTACGTAGTTTAACGTACTTTAGTATCTTAATATTCTATAAAGTTTAAGGAATTCTCCGCTAAAACGAGTTAGAACGATAACGCCCTAATTACTATATACTACTGCGTATTAAAAGATAACGTTAAGAACGAACTAATTCGTACTAAAGCTAACTAATTAACGCTAGAAAATACTATTAAAGCCTTAATTAATATTAACGACCGACTTTATAAACATTCTATAGAAAAGCGATATATAGGATAGTTTTATAGATAATTTAGCTATACTCTTAATAGCTAGTTTAGAGGGTAGTAACGCTGTAATCCTAACGCTATAGAAATCGACGCGACTATATAAGTTCTAAAGAGAAATAACTTCGGAGGAACTTAGGGCTAAACTAAGAGTAAAGGAAAACCTTAGGGTAAGAAAGACGGAAAAACTAAGTACTATAACTATTATAAAGTTGTAACCCCAAACCCTAACGCCCTGCTGAAAGCTGTATTCCTACGAATGCCACTCTAACGATGCTTGACTGTCGTCTGACAGACTGGGATTGACACTACCTGCAAGAAGCCCTCGAGGAGCGAGCTTGACATGAGAAAAGAATGCCACTCATCCGTATCGTTCTCATTTAGTGACTAGAGCAGGCTTGATCTTACTGCCAACGCTAGATGTCATTCCAGACGAAGCCGACCAACTTCGTCACCGGTAACGACTTCGCATGTCTGCGTTGAGCTCCGTCAAGCATATGGCGGACCGAACTCGAAGGCAAGCTGTCCCATCTGCTGCTCGAGAATTTTACACAGTAGGACCGGGATGTCTACAGTCTTGGAGGCATCAAGCAGACGGCGACGTCTATGAAGAGCACACGAAGCGGTGTTTCTGGATCTGATACACGAACAAGTGGTCGAATTTAGCTGTCGCACTCGTCACTACCGCCTTCTGCATGTAGCTCGGAGTGGTTGTGGGAAGAGTAACTGTCATCGCCAAAGCCAGAGCAAAGATAAGTCAAAATCCAACCACAAAGTTCAAAGAGAGTTCACTTGTGATACCCGCGTCGACAGCGCCTCTTCCAAAATTCGACGTCAGCCGAGAATCTATCGTACCTGCCTTTATTGTTGGGTTTCTCTCGCCGTCGGATACCCCTGCGAGCCTGCTGGCGTGTCCGGGTTTCATACGCCGTCATCCACCATCTCGAAGCTATCAGCAATCGAACAACCCAGACGGCATGCCGACAGACGTTGTCGCAGATGGATCAGCATGGTCTGGATACTGACCTCCGCGCTGGTCAAGATCTGATGCTCGTGCAGTTCGTCCCAGTAAGCTCAACTCGCGAAAGTTGGATATTGGACGTTCCCAATCAAACGCCGCAGCCGGTGGTTTACGCACTCAGTATCGAACTCTGACAAACTCTTGTGGAACAGCGTTGTCGTGAGCGTGAGTGTCAGTGCCATGTGCGATCTTGACATGAGTCTTCGTAACTCTTGTGGCCAGGAGACCGTGAACGGAAGCAGACGTCCGTGTTCACCAAGGTCGCCATCTCGGAAGGAATTAAGCAGTGAGAAGTACTCCTGAGGAGATGAAGAGGATGAGATTGGCGGTATTATAGCTGGTGTGCCTTCCGTATCGGATCTGCACCCGGGCACGTCGGGGTGCTTCGAGCTCTTTGCTTACATGCTTTTCCGTGTAACACGCCACTTTGCGAGATCCAACCTCGTTGCTTGTGCTCACGTATAGATTGCTAAACCCTCTTGAACCCTACACCAGTCTCAGCTATGTTGTGATGATCGTGAAACCAGGTCATGACCATTTCACCGAGATATCACCGCGGATATGCGACGAAGCTTTGTCAGAGTCTCGCGGATCGTGGCTGAGATCTCCACCCTCCTGATTGGCCTGGACCGATCTGAATCTAGCGCAAGGTCGCAGAACAACCTACGGGAACTCGCATTGGACACCAAACAAAATTACCATGCTCCGGCGAACGAGTCCATGCGTATCGGTGTCAGGGCATGACTGTGCACAAAATCGTCCGCTGAAACATCGTCTAGTCGACCAGAACGCCACGCACGGGAACAGGGATGGTTCGAAGAGCCTGAGATTATAGGTGGTGGAAATGGTGCTGGTAGTACATACTCGATGATGGACTTGGGCCGTATGAATTCCAGTGCTAGCTCATCTAGCACATTCTCACGAGCATGTCCTGTACCTTGTGCTATTAACCATAGTTCATCTAGCATAGACATCGCTGTTCAACCAACACCTGCATCTTGTCCTTACCAGTCCACTCAAACAGGCCGAGGGGGCGGCGAAGCTCGTCCGCAGGCTGAGCTTTGGGAAGAGGAGATGTCCTTTCAGAAGCGGAGATTTCCTTTCAGAAGCGGAGATGTCCTTTGAGAAGACTAGATGTTCTTTGAGAAGACGAGATGTCCTTTGAGCAGAGGAGAATTGTCGCGATGATTTTCAGCAACGAACAGCCAATTACTGGTTCCCATGATTCGAGGACGGGCCAGATTCCACTAAAGACAAGTCTCAACATATAGCAGCCACAAAAGCGTCGCTGGCCGTCCAGAACGCCACGTTCGCGGCATGACAGCCTAATGCTCCGTTGAAGTAAACCACGACTCCTCAACAGATCATCGATCTCGAAGCACTGCGTTCGTTCTGGAGCACGTCGCGCATTTCCCTAGCCCCACTACTATCGAGCATCCATTCAGCCCGTCATTATGCCTAAATCTTTCGTATAAGAGCCTCTTAGTGACCGTCAGGACGTACGGCAATCGTTCGATCGGCCTAGGTCCTCTACTGGGACTGAAATACCTTAGCTATTCTGTTTGTTGTTTGGTGAGTAGTTATTATGCGGGTGAGTGATTATCATGCAGGTGCCAATTTGTCTAGTTTGCGGGAGAGAATGTCGCTCGCCACCAACTCGTTCATATCATTTCTGGGGTGCGCCTGACCCATGCTGGAACCTAGCAGGTCTTTGTCCCCGAGAATGATGCTTTAGACTCGATACACGGAGAGCCAAGATGGCCTTTCCCTTAACGAGCAAGACGTCTCTGCTGCATCATTACTGGTAGATGAGATCACTTAGAGAGACTTTTTAATTAGTATTTCATCGGTCTGCATCAGCCTAATCGCGCGAGCGGTCTTGCCTACAGTTATGCTTGCTACAAGTGAAATGCCGCGTTGGAATGTTCGTCAAGCGGTGATGCTAGAAGTACACGGGCTCTATGCATCGGCATTAGCATCCTCAAGACCATGTCCGCTAAGAACAAGCGTGACACGCACCTTGACATGTGGCCCCTTAGACAGGTCTCCTCCGTATACTCGTCCTTAAGAAGCGGGGAGCGAGCGTCTCTAGTATCGAGACCTCGGTAGAGAACCCACTCCTGCTGCCCTTACTTACACGTAGAAGCCTACTTTGAGGTTAGCTTCAGCATCGGTAGTAGTGCTAGCGAACGCCTAAATGCAAGCCTAGCCTCAGCCGCATCGTTAAACACACCCTAGGCGTTAGGACTCCTTATAGAGGTGTCGTGTAAACTCGTCGAAAGTCTTACACTAGCAGCGATATCAGCTAGCAACGACGCACATTAATCTCGAAGAGCAATGCTCGTACCTGCTTAGAAAAATCTCGACGAGCACTGCTCGTGTCTACCTAGAAAGAACGAATGGCTCGCTACCTTCGGACAAGAGCGCACTCCCGGCGGTAGAGATCTCATCTACGAAGTTCGAGTAGCAACAACCCCTTGAGGACGACACTCTAGTAGAATAACAGCCTCCGCGAATCTAATGCATCGAACCGTGCCTACGGTAACGTAAGACTAGACCCGCCTACAGTATTGTGATTCCGTAGAGAAATCTATTTAGCAGATATTGGAAAGCTCAAGTATTGTCGTCTTAGGGCCAAGAATCTAGAGGTCTTAGAGCGGAGAACGTCGAATGTCTTGGTGATGCTAATTGTCCGGTGTCCTAAAGATAGACGCTCGTAGACGGGTATCATAGGCTAAAGAATATCAGCGGGTATAGTGTCCTGCTGTAAAGCATCTAAGAGCGAGTAGTATCTAGCCCCGACCTCAACCGACATACAAGTCCTTCCCTTAGCCCCGCTACACCTCTACAGATGATTACATATACTCCCTCCCTCCGCCCTCCTCCCTCCGCCCTCCTCCTACTATCTGCTCCTCGTCGAGCCTTTACTAACTCCTTAACATGCCTCAACTACTAATGCACCAAAATACCCTAAGGCTCAATCCGAAAACCTATGACGTAGTCTTCAAGTCTTAAAGAATCAGCCTATCTCTTAACGACCTTACGGGCTCGTTTTAGGCTAACGTTATAAAGTATTAGATGACTCGCCGTTGACTTAGTGTGAAGTCTATGTTAGCCGGCTGTCACTTAGGTTCCTACTTCGGTACTTAAGTGGCTAATCTTTCGCGATGTAGACGAATGCTACCGCATATGTAGTAGAGAGTCTTCCATCCTCGTCTCTTACGTAACGTTCGCCCTCCTTCCGGTAGACCTATCTTTAAGCTTAGCATCCCATCAACTACATAATAAACCTCCCTAGCTACTCAACAGAGCTAATATCGTCGCTTTCTGCTTTCTCCCACCCGCCCTAGGCTTCCTACTAGGCGTCCGGTTGTTACGAGTTGTAGTATAGTCCTTTACGAGGGCGCTAACCTAGTACTAGCTTAGTACCGGTTAAATACCTCGTTATATCCTTTAGACTCGCTAATATACTAGCGACGTTCTAAGCCTATATCTATAAGGCTCTAAGTAACTTAGTAGATACTATCTACGTAGTCTACCTTAATAATATTCTTATCTACTTAAAGAATATAACGACGTACGTCGAAGACGTTAAGAAGGTACTATAGAAACTTCGTAAGTAGGGATTATACGTAAAGCTCTCTAAATACGAGTTCTATAAGTAGTAGGTAGAGTTCTTAAGCTTTATAGTAACTCCCTCCGGTAATATAATAGACACAGAGAGGGTTTAGAGTATATACGAATAGCTTACGCTATAGTCCTTTAGAGATATCTAAGTATTCCTAAGCTTTATAAACTTCTACTACGGATTTATATAGAGGTATTTATAGATAGCTAAGCTACTAAATAACCTACTAAGTAGCGGTATATTACTTAATAAGAAGAAGAGAGGTAAGCGCTAAATTGTAAGGGGAGAATAGCGCTAGCCTATAGAAGGTACGGAAGTATTTACCGCTCTTTAGGGCGCCTTTAATAAAGCCTCTATACTAAAGTATTTTAACCCCTCTCTTCCGATTATGATTATTACCGACGCTAGCGACGCGGCCTACGCTAGTATCCTCTTATAGCCGGACGCTACTAGTGAGCTATTAGAGCGCTACTAGTACCTAGTCGTATATTACTTTAAGACGTTTATAAGGACGTAGATTAACTACGCTACCTACGATAAGGAGCTTATAACTATCTTAGAGTATTTTGTTACGATCCTACAAGTAGTATTACGTAAGTGCTTCTTTGAAGAGTAGGTGGTAGTAGGTGTTTAGGTAAGATAACTCGAATGTACTATAAATGGTTGTAGACCTTTTAGTAAGATTGTAACATAAGTTAAACACAAGTATGTTAAAGATATCCTTAGTTCCTATATACTAAACGAGTGTTGCTAGCTTACTAGGCTCGCGACGAGCCGGTCGAGTAGCGCTTACTGTCTCGCTATCGAGTAGACGAGTAGTATTACGTATCTCCTATACTGTCTCGCTCGCTTAGCGTCGAGACATACACGTACCTAGGCGCCTTTCCTCTAATTACCTGTGTTCTAGCGTCTGCCCGTAATACTATCCCCCTTCTAGCTTAGCCGTCTCGGCTGAGCCAGATTACAAAAGGTAAGCGTATACCCTTCCTTCCCTACTATCCGTTATGTCTCGGTCCTTAATAAATCGTCTTCGTCTTATATCTGAAATACAACGACTTAGACGTCCCTCCGAATCTCCCTACGACCGTTGCTTCCTGTTTAGTCACTACTACACTATTATAGATGGTTCTTTAAGAGCAAAGTGCTCTAAGTGTATACGCGTTAGGAAACCCTACGTGAACCTTTCCTAGAGTTCCCTTAACAAGACTCGGGAAGATTATTAGAGGAAGGTAGATGATGATAAAGATCTTCTAGTAGAGGTTATAGCGCGATTAATGCGAAACAAGAAGATTCTTCGCTAGGCTACTAAGCGCGCCAAGAAGAAGGCTTAGTGCTTAATGTCTGCGATAGATGCTACTAGAGAGCTAGAAGATCTAGATCTACAGGAGGACTATCCTGCCGCGGACGCGACAGTCGGTCTTTCGCCTACTATGTAGTCTACTCTTAGGCAGCTTAATGATTTTATCGACTTCGGTTCCTCCTCTACCGGTGCGGCTCCGGCGGAAGGTTCCTAGCAAGTCGACTAGGTATTGGTTTGGTTCTTCGTAACCACTAGCGGAATTTGGTAAGTGTCGTTAATTCCGGTATTCTCTGTTTGTACTGACTAGGGTTTCCTTAGTGATAGTCCCTGATTATTCCCTAGCAGGTATCTATGTGATTATTCCTAATCATCGGCGTGAAACAAGGCGCGTGGAATTGTGCAAGCATACTGCTTCTAAACGCATGCAAGACTGTCCTAACTGACATCGGAAGCCTTATATGTGCACCAACGGTCACAGTACTGGAAGTTCTCTAACCTCTCAGTCCTTCTGCAACACCTTTCAGTCTTCTCACCCTGATGTACCCTCCCAGCTCTCTTTTCCTCGTCCCAGAATTCCACGCACCGCCGTTCTTGCCTTAAGTTTTCAGTCTCGTGCGACAAGCGTTCCAGCTGGCATTCCTTCGAAGCTCTCATACCAATCGCAAAGGCGCACTGTCAAGGTTCGTTCCTCCATAGTGCCAGTTTGCTGACGAGCTGCCATAGAACAGCCGACCCGTTAATCAAAGGGAACCACGTCGCGGTCCACAAAATTGTCGACCATTCGAGGCAAGCTAGGCTGTTCGGCATCATATCAGTCGCTCATGCACACGATGTGCTGGACGAGCATGTCCAGGATTTCCAAGTCGATACACTTCTCCCCATCTGCAGACCCGCGCGTTTCGACCACTCGCCTTAGTGCAAGCATGGAGGCGTAGTCTGGTGGAGACAACGACGCGGATACGACTTGGGGCTGGCGATGCTTCCCGGGATTCATCACCACGTACTCGGCTCGCCGCGATCTCGGGCTCATTCCGCAGAAGCGCAGCAGCCATGTTTCTCCCAGCCTCTGCGTCCGTTTCGTCTAGCTGCACGCATCTTGAGAATGCCTCCTCGGCCTCCTGATATTCTGCGAGCTCCAGCAACGCGCAGTAAGAGCAAACCAGCTGCTCGCGGCTTTGACATAATCCTTCGATACAAAGTTGTGCCTGCTCAATGAACGCTGGGCGAGAGCATATTTCTGATGCGAGACCTCCTATGCCTTCTCGTACATCTCGACCGACTAGTCAACGTCGCCAGAATGCAATACAGCCGGGGACCATCTGGAGGCGGTGGATCTCTGGGCGGTCCAGACCAGCTTTCGTCCTCTGCGGCGTCGTTGTCTGACTTCCCGTAACTAGCAAAGAACAATTGCCTCTGTACTCTCTTTCTCGGTAGCTGCCCAGCATAGAGCAGCTTCAGCCCACATTTCCAGGCGCTGATAGATGTCGATTGCAGATCGTAGAGCACCAAGCGACACGCAACGCTCCAGGTCCCTTCTGGTCGGCAAGCCAAGCTGAAAAATATATACGAGCCGATCCTGAGCTGGCGCAGAATCTGACTCCTTTGCTCGGGGCAGAAAGCTTGTCGCAGCTTCCTCACTAACCACCCTCGGCTATGACTTGATCAACTAGCGCTTGAAGTTTGTAGGAGACCTCGTTCAACCGTCCGCGAGCGATAACCTTCGATGCGGCTTCGAACGAGCAGCGCCTGTGTATACACTTGCCAGTTTGAGCTTCCACCTTCCAGCACCCTTGTCGCGTTTGTTTCCTCTCTGGTGAGGCCATCCTGGGGAGATGTGTTTGTGATGGTTCTACCACTCCAATCTACAGCAGACTATGGAGGCTGCCCACGGGGCGAGCTTTCTCTGTCACCAAGATGTCTTACTTGATTGGCTCCGAATCTACCAGCCATTTCAAGCATGGCAAAGAGCATTTCGAGATTTAGAGGAAGTTGGGTCAAGCCTATACTATGCCAGTGCTGTTGGACTTGAAGCAGTGGTAGGGGCACTGTTGGAAGCTGGAGCGGACGTGAAATATTTAAGGAGGACTCTACGGCGACGCGCTTAAGGTGGCGTCGCTTCGGGGGCACGAAAAGGTGGTGCAGAAGCTGATTGAGGCTAGAGCACATGTCAACGTCCAGAACGGACATCACACCAATGCGCTGCTGGCGGCGTCGATCGAAGGCCATGCCAAGATTGTCCACTTACTCCTCGATCATGGAGCTAAGTCGACCACTGATTACAACAATATGACTGCGCTTCACTATACTGTCCTCAGGGGCCACGAAACAGTCGCTCAGGTCATACTGGACGCAGGCACTCCTGTAGACCTACCCATAAAGCGGAGAATCTGGCTTTCGACAGACCAAGATGGCGAACGACTGTAGAGTTCACGAGATGATCCGCGCCTACCATTGTCGAACCGAGGGCTGGAACGGGGCCTCACCCCATTGCATTATGCGACCTTGATTGGGTCCGTTGCCATGACTAAGTTCCTAGTTGACAGAGGTGCAAATCTGAATGCCTTATCTGAATACGGCGAGACTCCTCTTCATCTGGCAGTCAAGCGAGGAGATCATGGCCCTGACTGGACAAAGGGTTTCGTGGATCACTGGAATGACCCAGATCTCAGGGCTGAAAACATACTTGGTATCGTTGACATCGATGACGACGAAGACTATGCCGTTGCGCAAGCCAGCGTAGAAGCCACTCGTAACAGTATCCTCGATATCTTGTTTGCGCACGAGGGAATGGACCTCTCCATCACAGATTGTTTTGGCATCGAACCTTTGCATTGCGTTCCATACGGCCGTCCATTTTCTACGGTCACACTCAGCAGGCTTCTACAGGGTGGCGTCCGAATAGATCATCGGGACATCTCGGGACGAACTGCATTGCATCTTGCATGCTCAGCGGCGAATGTGGACGTCGTTCAACTGTTGATTCGCAAAGGCGCAATGATCCAAAGTGCTGACAATTCAGGATTGAATGCTCTACATTACGCTGCCATTCAGTAGGAACAGTGAAGTAATTAGCCTCATCCTGAGGTGCGCTTCGGAAGAAGGACTCGAAGCATTCGCACAAACGAGCGACTATCACGGCCAAAATGCACTGCACTGTTTGGTGGGAGGACAGGGGTATGTTGACATCGCTGCCGTTGAATGCCTGACGGCGAGCAGCATCCATGTCAACGATCTGACTGACGATGGAGGTGTCCCTTGTCTCAATATTTGACAAGCAATTGGCTTGATCGCTCCAGGCGTAAAGCGAAAATAGTCGACCATATGTTCCGGGTAGGCGCAGATGCATCTTTTAAGACCATGAAAGGCGGCTGTACCCTCGGCCATCTTGCAGCCTCTGCAGATGAGGTTGGCATTGAACTCTTGATGGTCCTAGCAGATCATGGAGTCCACTTGCATGCGGAAGATGATCAAGGGCGCACAGTGTTGCATCAATGCGCTCTGAATGGGTCAATCGCAGAGGAAAATGGGTTGTCGACCGACTCTCGCGATAAGTCTGGAATGACGCTACTGGCATTGGCAACGGAAAAGAAAACGGCCGTTCATGATCCAGAGCTTTGGCGATCGGATCGGTGGGCGAAGATGGAAAGATTGTTGCAGAGCCATGTGATCTCACAGTAAAGGGAGGAACGACACGGCGAACACGGAAGAGCATGGGAAGTACAAGTACATGGGCGCCGCCCGGCGTCAGCGTCCGCAACCATCGAATCTCTGTCCGGCCACGCACACGATGCGGCTATTCAAGTCGACGACTGCGGCAGCAGTTCCACTCGCAACATCTCAACCTGCATGCGACGACCAGGCCCAGACATTATACAATACCACTGTCAGTCACCGGTGAGTTAGCCGTCCCGCCCGTCACATCTACTCGAAGACGTCTGAAACGTCCATCAATGCCTCTGTAGTGTTCATACATGCTCATTCAGTTCGTTTCAGACAATTGCTTCGCACAGCTCGAACCGCCGAAGAGTTGTATGCGCCGAGCAGTCATGTACTTGACGTCTGGTTCAAGAAGTGCTATGAACTAGAGACCAAACGAAGCTCGTCGTCCACATGAATTGGCGCCTACGTACTTTGTTATCTATCTGCGTTTTAATGGTACATATATAACTTCGAAGCCAATGTATCTACTTGCGAAGTGCAGTATCGCAAAGCAACGGGCTACTACCACGGCTCGCAAAGTAGCTCGACCCACGGAGACATAGAAAGCTGCTCGACATCGTTCCGGTTCCTCATTGAGAGGCCGGATAAAACATGCAACTTCGTCAAGCGAGGCGACTTCTAAGAACACTCACGGCTGGATACTCATTTGCTCCATTTTCGATCCGTGATGATATCTGGGCTCTCGTTCTCCACCGTGGGTAGCATGCCTTCGTTCTAATTCCACGTTGCAGTTTGGAAATGCAGAGACTTGATTCGTGTCGTTGAGATGAGTCGTCCAAGTGCCTGGAAGCACCAGACAGTGTTTTCTACACTACATGAACTATCTAGACAGGGTGCAGTCCGCACTTGCATGAGACATGCACGATGCAGGGAATCGTTCTCCAGGCGCGTTGCTTGCGCGACGTGCCCTGCCCAGTCCATTGGTCGCACTGTTATGCAAGACGGTCGATCCAGAGTCGACAAGTGAAAAGCGGTGTGCTAGTTTACACCAAACCGCGTGACTCACAGGTAGTCTCGATGTGAGAGTGTCAGTGCAATCGCGATTGCTAAAGTAATTCAATCTCGAGACTTCGTTCGTTTCGACAGGAGTTCTTCCTAATTAAATTTTATTAGAGCTGCTGAAATCCGTATGTCGTGAGTGGTTCATGTAAACTATTCACCAACTGGTTGCATAGGAAGAACCATAGTCGTCAGAATGGAACGCCTCATCAATAGTCAATACGGTCAGTGTCACGTACTTCTATACTTACTAAAGTTCTAGATTAGATGTGCGACCACGTGAACGCCCTTTTCAGATGCCGCGCGAGACGCGGGTTGAGGCTGAAGTACATCGCGAAATGCGGCGTGGCAAGACAAAGAAATCCAATTATAGTTTGTGCTCAGCGAGTAGACACTTATGTACTATAAGAGGACACTATGACGGACGACTACCCAGAATGTAAGGGGGAAACTCCTCCGGAAACACCATAAGAAACGTATGCAGATAGTTTGGTTCATTGCTAACTAGACCTGAAGCTCTCCATCCTTATTGATTCCAGACTCAATATCTCCCGCTCCCTATTTATATATCGTAAGGTACCGGACCACCTTTTCTAGTGCTTTACGACGAATAAATTCACTATTGAATCTTAGCTAAGGTAAGATTATCTCCAGGAAGAAGCTCTCCTTCGTACGAAAGCACCTGCTCTGCCTCGTCCCATGTCGCCTCTGGTCACTCACGCTGTTCTTCGACACATGGAACAACAGCAGCCTCCAGCGCAGAATCTCTCCCTTCAAGATGTTCGTCACCATAAACCAATTGATTCTTGAAAAGGTCCTTGGGTCTCCAAGCTCGGGCAAGGAGGTCCACGTCGACTACACAATGACAGCCGTGAAGATGCTGTTAGAATCTGTTGTTCCCACAGCGCGGTCGGGCAAGCCATTCCGCTTCGTCTACATTGGTAGCGGCCTAGTACCGATGTACGTATGGGCAGGAGAGCAAAGTCATCCGAGACATGTGCTGATGGTTCCACTCCTCGACTTCAGGCAATGCTTTCTTCTTCCAGGGAAGCATCAGATACGTTCGTGTGAGTGGGGTACCCGACTCTGCTATCATCACTGACATTATCCCTCACAGCTTGATCGTGATGTATTGGACATCAAACAGCAGAACAAAGGTCGTTGGGAGTCATTCGTGGGTAAGGCCATGGTTTGTGGTAGACGTACCACCAAAGGTACGATTCATCTTTCCTGGAGCGTGGATCTACCGGGATACGCTAGGCGCAGCTATGCTCGATGCCGCTCTTAATGGAGGAGAGCCTCGTGTGTTGGAAAATACTGCGCTGAACGCGAGGGATCAAGCGGCTCTGGAAAAGTTAATATCATAGCCGATCGCGGGATCAGCATGTCGGTGAACTAGTCTTGTATGATAAGCCGATTTCCATTCGCACGATATGTACACCTCGGACTGTAGTTCTACAGGTCTTATCTATGACAACTGCAACGTCGACAGGCTTTGTCCCGGCAGACTGAGATTGACTGCGCCCGTCTTGACTACTAGGACAGGGCTCACGTCTGTCCAATCTTCCGAGTCGGTTGGCTGAACAAGTCGTGCTACTTTGGTAGTTCCATTAGGTAATTGACGTTTGACGTCGTTGGTATGCGTCTGATTGTTCATAAACAACACAGTCCATGTCGATCCTTGTTTGGAAGCCACGGCGTTGACTGATGATGGTAGCTGATCTTGCGGTACATCATAGCGTACGCTTCCCGGCCGATGGAAGTACGCAAAGTGCTTCAACATGAAGGCCCTCTTGGTCATATAGAGGTTGTAGTCACGGGTCTTGTTGTAGTTCCCATCAATGTACACCAGACCACTATTGTAGCCTGCCGTCTCGTTGATCGCCGTGGCGCACTGTGCTCTGTCGATCTTTGGGGAGCAAGGTAAGTTCGTAACTGCGGTCCACCGGTCGAAACTCTCGGCTTGAACGATGGTTAGGTATTGCCACACATAGCGAGCTACTATGAGTGCGTTCTTCATGGTTGGATCGTACTGAGCCCCGAACACATCAGACCCGGACCCAGACCTCGCGCTACAACAAGTCTCGGTGAATTTGACAGGACGGAGCTCCTCTCCTGCCGTCAGGTCGCGAACGGACTGATAGTACTCCAGGAGAGAAGCGTCGTCAGGATAGACGTAGTTGTGGACAGCTATATTTTTCATATATGGCGCAGCGTTTGGAAGCTAGACCGGGTCTTCAGGGAATGCTTGTGTGGTGATTTGACTTGTCTCATCGGCCATGATGTCGACATTAGAAGCCGCAGAGCCATCCAACGCGGCGCGAATAGACTTCAAAACGTTCGCTCGTAATGACGGGGCCACTGCCCTGCCCTCCTGGCCGCAGTCCGCTCTGTTATTGTCTGGTTCATTCATCGGACTAATGTACTTTATGTTGATACCCTCTCTCGTCCAGTGGGAGAGCACTGTGCTGATATACTTTGAGAATGGATTTATCCTGGATTTTGTCATGTTCTAGCCGCATGCCGCTCCATTAGTGGCGATGTGCGATGGCGCTGCATTGATGAAGAAAGTAATGTAAGGCACCGCATATTTCTGTGCCAGTTGAAGGAACGTGACGCCCGCATGGTCTCGATTCCAGTCGTAGGTGCCGTTGCGGAATAAGAGAGACTCGACACGGCTGCCATTTGTGACAACCTCTTGTGTGTCATTACCACCATCGCCACCCACATTGTATCGATACGATGACAGGTACAGGCCATTCTCGGAGAACAAGAAATCTCCCAGTTGCTGTTGTTTCTTCAAAGGGAAGTGAATCAGGTCATTGGGCCACCTGGATCGTGTTAGTACCAAAATGATGGGTACTAATTATTGTCGTACCCAAACGAGATAAGAGTCTGCTTTGGTTCATTGTAGATACTGACTGCGACTTGTGAGCTATCGTCTGCTATGAGGGCTGCGAACTCACCTTGGTAAACTTTTGCGGTGCACAGAGAGACTGTGGTTAACACTGCTAGTGCGGATAACTGTACGGCTTTCATTTTGAAGTAACGGAACTGAGTACATATCCGGATACAAGAACCCACGGCTTTGTCTTCGATGTTGTTCCCGTACCGCAACATGAAAGACAGTGGATCGAGTCGGACGATGACATTACATATATTTTACCGTGAATATAGCCCCGTACCTCTTATTGGAGGAAAATGTAGGAACCGCAATAAGCTTTCATCTCCTCTCTCGCCCCCGGGAGATCGTTCTATCGAAGGGCAAGTGATGTTGCTAAAGGATCTAGTGTGCCGGGAGGCGGAGGAGTATCAGTTACATCTAGAGATCGTCGGTTATAATACGTCTTAGATCTGCACGAATTCGAGCTTATACTGAAATGTCTAGGCAAGATCTAAGAACTACACTATCGATGTAACCCAAGACTTTGGGAGGTCATATAGAAGACCGCTAGTTTAACGACCCAGATTAATACGGGCAGATGGCCGTTGAAGTTTCCCGGCTCTATCTAGCTTCCTGTCGACACCTTAAGGGCGAGTATAGCATGGAAGCTCAACGGCGGCGAACGGTATCTTCGAGCTCTAGTCTAGAAGCATATAAGTAGCATTAGTAGCCTAAGTAGCTCGTCGCCTAGTCTATCGTTAGTGTAATCCGCTCTAGCATTAGAGCCCGAGTCGGCGTTCTCGTCCGAAATCTTCGCCAATCTCTCTTCGGCGAGTCGATAGACGGTAACCTATTGCCTGTACTGTTTGTTCGTTAGCTCGATAACATCCTCCGGCCGTAGGGCGCCGTCGGGTTTGCTAACTTAGGTGGCTGTACTAGCTACGACGCGATGCAGATAGCGTACGAGTTATTTCGCAGATCGGAAGTAAGTACGTCTTCAGCGTCTCTGCCTCTTTCTATGGGTCAAACGGCCGAGTCTTTCCAACTGGACTGGAACCGACCGAGCGATACGCGGCATGGCCAGGTCAGGAGTACAGTCTACACCGCCGAAGTAAGAACCGTGGGCCTTCCATAGGGCACGCTCGAGCTCATTGACGATGCCATGCAACACTGGCTCCTCCTCTGTTAAACTCACCGGCCAAGGCATCAGGCGAGTTGACACTGTAGATCGCACGGGGCATGAACCAGCATCATGAATGCATCTCGCATTTCTTCGCTTCGCGATCAACATTAGTTGTGGATTACCGAAACACTGCTGCCCCCGAATCTTGCGCTATCATGGCGGGATGTCGACGGGAGCTCCCAATCACGCAATATACGCGGCGATCCTGGATACCGAATGCGACAGATTTGAGCCTTTTGGGGTCTTTCTGTGATCAATTTGACAGCCATGGCGTAAATGACTGTGAGAGCTTGTGACGAGGAGACTGTCTCCGCTTATGCGAGCGTATGGAAGCTGAGCGCTGCACAATATTTTGACGATCTACCGTGTAGGGGAAGATGGTGGGCGTGATTAAGGAAACAGACTTCGATATACACTGAATGATCATCGATGCAAATACGATCATCGAAGATGAGGCTACAGGCTCAACGCGCTAGCTTGTACAGGTTGAGAAGCAATCGCTGAACGCTGAGGTTCTGGAGCTTGTTCGCGCTGGCCCTTGAAGGCCGATGACCAATGACAAAATCACTGCGTACAGACTCATGTGCAGGGTGGCCTTACGCCTTACAGGATGTGAGGGAACCAGGGTTCGCGTCGACTCACCCTCTTCCACATACGTACTCGGAAGACTCCGTCCTGCTCGCTCGCGAAGACTTTCTTCCGACGCCGCAGCCCGCTGACGCTGCATTCTTTTCCACATCGGTCCAGGCCAATCGCGGGGGTTATGAATCCCAACCAAAATTTAGAAATACTGTAATACCCGCGTAGTCGTTGGTTGATCGGAAAGGACCACCTACATCGAATAAGGTAGCAGGCTGCTACTCAAGATTAGCTAGGATCACCGATAGACGGCGGAGAACTCACAATTAGCGGCTGGCTATAGCTGCAACCGTATACACGTTCGTAGTAAAGGGGCGTTCGCTCGTCTATACCACATCGATCTGCATTATCAGAAGACACCCCTCAACAACGGATAAAAGCGCTGGCGGAACCTAAAGGGCCAGCTAGTCAAGTCGCTAGGGAATCGATTAGCTACTGCTACGACGATAAGCAACGATAAGGTTCGCGCACCTCAGACCTTCGTGCTAGGGCACGTAGTGTGATGGAGCTAATGCCGGTTCCCGTAACGCCGTACAGGACAACCCCTATGACCCACGAGGAGTACTTGGGCTAACTAAGATAAGCTAGCTCTCCGACGATAGTAGCATCGATAGAAAGTACCGCACAGGTCAGAAGTATACGAGTCGTATACTCCTAGGTCTCTCTCAGCTAGACGATCTGCCGCCATTGCACTGAACCTACTGTATCTGGGCTGCCAAGGTTATAGCCACAATACACCAGCCCGGATATCGCTGTAATGATGGGCAGGACTTGCTGGGCTCACCGCGTATATGTTGGTGGGCGAAGCATCTCGATGCCTGTCACTCCTCGTCCATGGCTAGGCAAACACGATGTGTTTGCATCTGGGACCTAGTGTTTGCCATTTGACTTCAGTTCTCGGGCAGATATGTATCTTCTCTCTTGCGAATTGCAAAGAACCGTGTAGATTCCACCCACAGTACGGAGAATGCGGAGCTCAGGCGCTGATGCGAGATGTGGGGATAAAATTGAGATATACCGGCCGAGCGCCTTTCGTCGCGAACGAAGCGCCGCACACGTTGAACCAAACGGAAGAGTCCGCGAACTTAGCTTTCAACCCCGCCAAGACGCTGAACGGCGGACCCCGCCGCGCAGCGTTCAGGCTTTCTTGATACTTCATTTTCCCTCTCTTCCAATCCCCCCAACATCTCAATGTCTAATCATTTATCCTCACACGACGTCGCATCTCAGGTTATAGACTTGTTCTTACAACTTGAACGTACTCATGCCCTTGGCCACTAGGTATGCAGAGCGCTGTCTGATCGAGAGCGCGTGCTGACCAAAGCACAGTGTCTCCGAGCCACGGTGTTAGACTTCATCAAGCGAGACCAGACAGGATTTCGAGACGAGTTGTCGACACCAACCAAGTCCCAGTCGAAGAAGCGACCGAAGATTGATGCTCTTGACCTTACGCTAAGAGACCATGCGACAAGATTTCTCGCGGATAAGTTCTCAAATGATCGACGTCCAGAGACGAAGAGCTTCTCCGAGGCACTTGGGCGCCTTAAAAGCGGCTCTAGCATAGCGCTTGAAGCGTACACGGTTCCTCCTAATCAAGAGACTAGTTCCTTCGATTTAGCTACACGCACTGCCTCCGGTAACCAAACCAGGCAAAAATCAGTCATGGAGAGATACGATCGAGCCGAGCAGCAATCCCACTTCTGGGAGAGCAGTAGACGTCTGTCCTTACTCTGGGTTGTGTATGAAATCGAAAGACTGCAGCCAGTAGCCCACCGAAAACAGACGCCGGCAGGACGCAGAGAGACCCCTGTTACGGCTGCGGAGCGTAAGTTTTCAGAGCTGTCCGACGGTCCTGTGGAACGCGCGAGAGATTTGCGGAAGAGAGCTCGCGTTTATTTGGATATTGCAACGCAAACCAATGGCTTAGGTATGCTCCTTGTGCTTGGGACGCAATCTAGAGATTTATATGTGACTCTTGGTCTGTTGCGCTGCACTTGTCTGGCTGACAAATATCAGTTGGGAGAATAGAATCACCGACACGGCTGCACCACTGATTTGGGAGTTTTGTAAGGAACAGTTGGAATGCGTAACGCGCACGGCAGAGACCTTTCAGCCTGTTGCGTGCGAAATGCTCAAAAGGCAGTTCACGCGTTGCGACATCGACCCTGCTAAGCTTCACAAAGACGGCCATCTCTTCTTTCAGCATTTCATACAGCAGCCGACGGTGGGAATTCGTCACCGCCAAAACACCACCTTGGAGACTTTGGCTGCCGTTGCAGCTGGTGAAATGCAAGCAGGAAGTATGGCTGAGGCAGGCCATGACAGAGCAGTGTTACCCAACACACGGAGAGGTTTCGCCATTTCGTCGAATTTGCGGATCGAAGGCTTCTTTGGCCCGGAGCAAAATCCACTGTCTTGCCCTCTCGGCCGATGAGACCCGGGTCCACGTCGGAGGAGATCGCGTTGGGAAAAAACGATCGGTTTGCAGCGTTACCAGCATCCAGAGCATTCGAAAGCATCCGTGGATCGACGAGAGTGTCGTCGTTGTTGGAAGAGACATGGTGATGAGCCAGGAAAGAACTTGAAGCGAAGGCATTCTGAGGGAAAGATGAACAGGCTGGGCCATGGATCTTATACAGACAGGCCATGCACCGTGCCCTGGAGGTGGGACTCCTCGGCACAGCCGCACAACGGGAAACGATGACACCACGCACTACCGCCAGCCAGTCATTTCTTGTCGGCGATAGGCAGAAGTCTATTTCCGCGGGCTGCACAACGACCTGCCGCTCATCGACTGGCTGTCGCCATCGGGCCTGGACGTGAATACCCCCGACACGGTCCAAGCCTTGTTGGTCGGCAAAAGACCATTCGCTGCCGGCTCTCCTTAACCAACACAACACCGGCTCGAAGTGCACTCCTCAAACCGTGCTTGTATGATCTCGCATAGCTCCGCCTCAGCGCCGCCTGCCGAAGAAGGAATGTCGCGCCGTGTCTGGAGGCCTACTGAAATCTGTTCGTGGTGAATGGAGACGAATGGAGCGAACGCCTCTAGCTCCTCGCTGACCTCGAGCGTGACTTCATCTCCTTCCATCCACTCTTCACGGCACACTGGCCTTCAGTCTCCTGCAGTCTCGCTCGAAGGGTAGATGCTTGTGTTGCGAGATCACGGCGTGATAACAGAAAGGTGCCGTTGTTATCACCTAACTCGCGCCTTGGTCGATTGCCGGATCATTCCGCCCAAAATCTCCGACAAGGTCTTCCCCAGCATCGCTGGAGCTTTCCGCATCGAAAGGTCCTTCAGAGACCTTGCCATCGTTGCCATAGTAGATCTCGAGGGCATGCTGCGAGTGTTGGCCGATAGCACGCTCAAGCAGAGCAACAGCAGAGATTTGGCACGCTCTGTCTTCTTTCAGCATTTCCTGCACTGCTGCGTGTTGTAGTCGCTCTAACTCGATGATCCGATCTGCGTATTGACGGACTTGCTTAGCAGCCCGGGTCTCAAGAAGATCTTTGTTGGTTTTCATATTTTCGGTAGCAAGTTCCGCGTTCTGCCGTAGTAACGCAAGCTGCTTCGAAGCAGCCTCGTCTTGAAGAAGTGTCATGAGTCTCTCGGCATCAAGTAGATACTGGCGGACCCGATTAACTGTGACGCGTATCCTGTGCACTGCCTTGTGACGTAATTGTGCCATCGAGTCAAGGACCCGCGTGGGTTCCTTTCCCGCACGTGCTTTCTTCCCGCACGGGTTTCTTTCCCGTACGGGCTCTCTTCCCGCAAGGGCTTGGCTCCGGCAGGGATTGAAGCTCACCCTGACTTGTGTGTACCGAAGCTTGCATGAACGGCTGCATGTAATCGCTTCTCTATAACGTGTTTGGGTATGATTCGCCTGCCTCGTCCCGCGCCTCCCGCATGCAGATGTTTGTGCAGGATCGGGAACTGACGAGCGACGAAACATGCAGCTAAATCTATTTGTTCTCGTTAGCTACAGTACCACTATTCGTCGAGCCTTGCACTTTGTTGGAGCCTGTTGATTCCTTGGAGGGCTCCTTCGTAAATCTCGGGAAACTACAGTTGATTTATTAGATAGCGCTGCTCGTGTAGGTGCTGGTGGGTTCGTCGAAAATTTCAGCTGTGCCGGGAATGCAGAGTGCTCAATATGGAATTGGGGGAAGGCTTGGTCGAATGTACTCTATCAGCGACCGGTGAAGCATCAAATCTTACTTGGCGGCCAGTCGAGAGGTTTGGGAGGTATGGAAGCGCTGGAAATGGGGGTTACACGAACTACTCTTCCTATTCTCCATTTTCGACTCCCAAACAACCCCTTAGAATGATGCAGGAAGTCACCAGCCACTAATGACCCAAGAAGCATTCATTATTTGCTTGCAGCTTTCGTCGAGACATCTGTTGTGATTAGCGGACTACCAAAAGCTACCGTCTTATTCTGGACGACGGATCCGGCATGCATACTGCAAGCCAGTACACTTGGGTGAGTGAACCATGCTCTTTGCTGTGCCGCACTCCTGCTTCCGGTCGTCTCTAGACTGTACTGCCGTCCTTGAAGCACGCCACGCCTGCACGACTGTATTGGAGGAGTGTAATCAACCAATCGACGAAAGCCACGTTGTGGGTTCAACATATCGATATGAAAGTTCATACTGCTATTACGTCTACGTCTGCGATATTTCACCAATAGAACTTCGCCACGATGTTCTCACGATGTCTCTGGGAAGGTCGAAAGACGGCTTGGGAAGATAGCCATCTTTTATGTTGAACTGATTCTCCGCTAACACTAACGCCTGAACTTTGTCGGCCACTTCAGAATGTCCACGTGGAAACAAACAGATGTTTCGAGAGATGCTCGACCTCACACTCCTGCACCCGCAAACCAGGATGGATTCAAAATGACGACGAAAGGTGCATTCGAAAACTTGATTGCGGCAGCCAAAGTATTGGCCTCTAGCGAAACGATAGGTAGCGTCGTCAGCCTCTTTGATAAAATCCCAGATCTAGAAGCGAGTATAAAATCGAAGGACGAGCAGATGATGGACATGGATGTAAAAATGGAGAAGGAAGTAGAGAAGCACAAGACTGCACATAAGGAGTCTCTCCTGGTGTATGATGCCGCAAAGGACGATTTGAAGTCTGAAGTCGCAAATTCAAAGGCGCTTGTCGCCTCTCTGCAAAGCAAGATAGAAGAGAAGGATGCGGCAATTGAGACGCTGAAGACCGATGAAGCGGATCTCAAGGCCAGAATCGAGAAACTCAAAGCTTCTGTAGATACGCAAAAGGAAAAAGCAAAGAAGTCTACTGCTCTGGTTACTGAATTGAGAGAGTCTGTAAAGGAGAGCAAAGCGGACCAAGACAGGCTGCAAGATGCCTTTCAAAAGCAACAGAATTTGCTGTCCCAGTCAGAGGCGGGTCTGAAGAGATCACAGAACGAATACGAGATTTTGAGGAAGGAAAGTTCATCGATGTCACGACGATTGGAAGGCATGCGGAGTCTAACTGTATCTCTAAGCGATGGGGATCCCATGGCTACGTAAGATATGCCACTTGTACCAATTCCAGTTGAAATCTGACGCTTATGCAACAGGATCACGAAGCTGGACGACGTGTGGTTGGCAGTTTCTGCCTTAGTCTGTTCAACGTTCTTCCGAGACTTACCAAACAGCGTGTTTCAGGTTTGGCTACGCTCCGCTGCTTCAGTAGGGTAGCGACTGACTTCCAAATTCAGAACCAGGCCATTTGGAATGGTTTAAAGCAATCACGCTACGACGAACTCGCCTTGCCAATACCACAAAGCAATACAAACGCAGCCAAGCAGATGCGATGTGTAGCTATCATGGCAAATATTGCACGTGCTATCGACACCTACATATTGCAGCCGACTGATTTCCTGCCCTCGAACGGCGGCCTCCGCGGGTTGCTCGTCCGGCAAGCGCAGGATGAGAGTCGGAAGGAGGCGGCGCTTCGTGCGATGATTCAGGCGCTGCTCCCAACGCAGCAGGACACTGCCGCGACTAGCCGAATTGATGAGGCATGCAACGATGTGATGCATGACGTTGGCGGACTGCTTCCACGCGAGGCGGTGGCGACCTTCAAGGGCGAGCTAACGGATATTGTAGAAAACACACGCGACATTTGGCGACAGGTGCGACGATCGAGGGACGCCGTGGAGCCTAGCTTCGTTCGGACGGAGTATTCTGACTGGCACTGGCACCAACTACAGTTCGAAGGGGACAAAGCAATCGTTTTGGACAGCGCGCCGAGCACGAATACAAGCATGGATGAATCTTTATTCGCCGTTTTCCCACAATTCAACTTATTGCATGAAGAGGCCCAGGGACCGGTAACCCACGGCGTACTGCTAATGCGATCGCTGGTGGAAGAAGCGAGACGAGAGTTGGATCCACAGCCTTCAAGCCCCCGAGTCGGAAGAAGCAACTCCATTCTGGCCAGATTTCAGATACCTCGTAGAGTACCACTCGAAACCTATTCTGGGCATGGGCCAGAAGCGAAGTCTTTTTTAGAGCAACAGTCTTCCGAGAAGCGTTCGGATGGTCCGGAAGGCGATTGAGGAGGTCAACAAAGTCGATCTGATGATGGAGGTATAGGCATACGTACATATTCTGAAGGCCATGGGTATGTAACGTAGCTGGACAAACGTAAAGTGAGCGTGCGTCGAATCACAAAATGAATGGGATTCACCGTGACTCTTCCGTCCAGTACCCAGCTCTGCTGTTTCGCCACTCATGCATGCCGTCAGTATGAACACAGGTTACCCACATCGCAACCGAATGTTATGTTCTCGTTGAGCATGACTCAACAAGTGCTCAACACTGTTGAGCGGAACAGCTTGGACCTTACACCGCGGATGTAGACAGCATATCGGAGTTAGAAATGCACATCGGATCATCTGGCCGTGATCGTTGGCCAATAGAAACGATCACTTCTTATCGTTTGGACCTATCCGCTCCGTTGCCAGGCTTGACTAGTTTGTTATCTGCGGTATTCGAGACCTATGCTGTGACCCTGGTTGAGGTCCCGGCTGAGGTCTGACCAGCTTTCGACCTTGGGTGCCCTCGGATGAATGTGGATGGAGAAGGAAGCTCCGCCTCGGAATCTGGATCGGGCTGTATAGAGCGAGCAGCATGCTAGCCGGGTGGGATGACATTTTCGTATCTCGCTGCTGACACTGTCTCCTCGAGCCGCGAAGCTATTCGGTCATGCGATTTAGAACTTTTCTTTTCCGGCGCCCGGACCGATAGTAGAGTTTCCGCAGCCTATACGCCGTAGACATCTATAGCACTATAACCGAGATAGAAGATCGAATAGGCTACGCGTCCTAAGGCACGATTAGCCGCTTTATCTATCTTTACGGCCGCGGTTAGCGACTTAAGCGATACTACTAAGACCCGAATAGCCTCTTCTAGTAATAAGAATAAATACTATACCTAACTATAATAATTCCTTACCCCTTACTATAGGTAGTATAGGACTACCTATTCGAGTTTATAGCGGATTATATCTAATAGCCTCTATTACTTATCTCTATAGGCGCCCTTATCTTAATACGTTATAAGATTAGTTAGTAATATCTTAGTAATAAGCGGCGACGTAATAGTAGTTAGTCGGATAGCTACCTATACTATTATTAATAGTTATAGCTTAGCTATTACTATATATAGGGTAGGATAGAAGAAGGCTAATATACTAAGGCGCTAATTTGAGGTAATAGTCTCTAAAGCCTCTAGATACTTATTTAGGAAGCCGAGCTTATACGAGTCCTCGAATTAGTATTCTCTAATAATAAAGATAAGTATAGCTTAAGAAGGCGCGTTATACTCCTACTATACGTTAAGCGTCTACCTCGAATCGATAATTACGTTACTTAATCTAAAGTCGGTATTTAGTAGATTCGTAGATATTATATTAAGTAAGTTAAATATATCTTAGAAGCCTTTAGTAAGACTCTAACTAGCTTTAATAAAGGTTATATTAACTAAAAAAAAATCGTTTATAGTATCTATTAGATCTAAAAGTATTAGGTAGTCTATAGGTATAGTAAGGTTAATAGGGCTAGAGGTAGATAAAGATAAGAATTATAAGAGGTTTAGTAGAAAGAAGTTTATAAGACTAGGTCCTTAGTCTTATATAGATAATATATATAGTATAGTATAGTACTAATAGATATTATTATATAGCTACCTACTCGCTTAGTCGATCCGTTATAAGTATCTAATTGTATATTAATAGCTATTAAGAGAAGGCGATATATAGCTAAATATTCTATTTTAGGTCTATCTTAGAGTTAGTATATAGAATATTAAGAAGCCGCTTTCTTCTAGTACTTTAGGCTAACGATTTATATTACTAAGCTAGTATTAACGATTACGCTATATTAGATAGTAAAGTAATTAAATTCTACGACTAGCGATTATTTCGAATAAACTACTAAGTATCTCGATCGACTATAGTAAAGTACCTAAATATAGACTTATAAGCTAAGGGTAGAAGATACTACTATAGTTATTTAGTACCTCTACTAACGTTTAGTATACCTTAAGACCGTCTATCTTAAAGCGTAATATTATACGATCTACTACGTATTAAGCTTCCGATCTACTAGTAATTAGATCTTAGTCGAGTAAATTATAAAGCTATAGTACTCTTTAAGAGTAAGCTTCTATATATTAAGAGTATAGGCTTCTTAAGGATATCGAGTAATCTCTAGTAATATACCTTTAAGGTAGAGTATTCTAAAGACCTAATATAGTCCTAGTAGAGAGCTATAGATTATTACCTAGCTAATTAGAATAACTAGAGGTAAGAGTTAAGGAGAGAGTATATTAGTAATTAAGTAAATAGAAGGGAATATAGTATATAGTTGTTTATAGATTAATATATATATAAGCTCTCTCTTTTATATATAAGTAGATATTAATACTAAGCTAGATTAGGCTTAGTAGGCTTAGACTTAATAGAGTCTCGGCTAAAGGTATATATATATAAGATAGAGTACGCCGAGTACTCTTTATAACGTATAGAATTTCGTTACTATTCGTAGGTCGTACTAATATATAAGTACTTTCTTCTAATATTTAGGCTAGAGAAAGCCTCTACTAAGAGAGCTTCCTTTACCTCTTTTTCTCTAAGGACTTCTATTATAACTTTACCTATTAGTAGCTAACTACTCTTACTTAGACTAACGAGAATATTTACCTAGAATAATTTTAGCTCCCTAGTTACTTTATATAGATTAGTATTAGTTATCTACTATACCTAATTATATATTATATTCTCTCCTTAATCCTACTCCTTCTTAAACTATTCTAAATAAAGGGTTTTATAATTTAGATTACCTATATAAGCTATACTTTCCTTTCTATAATTAATAAGTTTAGTAAGGATAAGTCGCTCTACTTAACGAACGTAAGCTACGCCTCTAATCTAGCGGATTAGTACTAGGTTAAATCCGCGTTCTAACTAGATAAAGGTAAATTATATATCTATAATCTACTTAGTATATCCTATCTTAAGAAAGCCCGGGCCTTTATCTCTTCTAAGTATATATATAAAGTATTCTATCTATAAAATCGCTTTACTCTAACGGTAATCTTAGGGCGTAATAAAGATCGTCTCTTTTACTACGTAGGACGTAGGGTAGAAACCGTTATTATAGAGAAAGACTATAGATAAGTAGGGATATAAGATTAAGGCTACTAACTAATTTATATAGCTACTTATAAGTAACGTTATCTAAGCGACCTATCTTCTTAGCCGTCTTTCTATACGCCTACTTATATTAATAGAGCTATAAATCTCTTTAAATTCTATTATAACTCTTCTATAGTAGTTTAGCTAGCTAGTATTATTAATTTTAGTTAAGATACTAGAGCTCTATCCGACGAATTAATAACTTACGTATACTACTAGAAATCTTTACTTTTAGCTAGATAAATATAAGTAAAATACGTCTCGTAAGGCCTAACGTTCTTAAATAAGAGAAAGCGAGACGTATAATCTATAGTAGGTAAGAAGGATATTAAAATTATAGCTCTACTATAATTAAGGTTATAGAGCGAAAGTATAGTATATATCGTAATATAGATAGAGTTAATAAGGTAAGTAGGCGACGTACTCTTCTCTATACTCGGTTACGTAATTATTATACTATTAACGGCGCGGCTCTCGTTATTCTATAATACTAATTCCTATCTTTAGGATACTCTATATACTATAGTATACTCCGAGCCTATTTAATATATTATATAATATTATATATACGTACGTATAATACTAAAGAATAGCGTAGATTTATATCTATTAGTAAATATATATAATCTTTAGTAATTTATCCTAAATAAAGAGCTTTTATACCCCTAGTAGTAGTAGCGGTAAGAAGATAATATATCGAAGTTAATAATATAAAGATATTCTAATCTTTATCCCTATCTTCGTTATATCGATTAACTATAACTAAATCTCCTATTCTAGTATACGACTAAGTAAGAAATTTAGTTTCTAGTAGAGATTACCTTTAAATAAATAATAGATATCTAACTTCCCCTAGGTATAATTCTATAACGCGCTAGAATTTATAGTATTAGAGGGTTTAAAGATAGCGTAGAAGGTAGTATTAAGAATTAGTATAGAAGGTATTAATAATTAGAGTAAGTAGGATCCCGCTATTATATAAGAAGTATAGAGCGCCGGTATATAGTAATAATCTAAGTATCTACTATAAAATATTATAAATTACTATAGAATATAACGTTTACTAGAAGTATATATAATACTATATTAAGATATCTCTATAAATCTAAACTCTAGTAATATTTTATAAACGTCTCTCTTTAAGATAAGTTTAATACGTATAAGCGATATACTAATAGGTATAACTATATTATAACCTAGCTAAAGAGTATTAATATCTACTATTTATATATTTTCCCGTATCTTTCGTCTTACTAAATAGATAGGATATAGTCTTAACTATTATATAATAAGACTTTTAGTCTCCTTATATACTTATATTAAGCTATTCTATAGCTATTAAGAGTAAAATTTTAATTCTACTCGTCTTTATATAGATTAGGGTTACCTCTTTTAAGGATCTAGTAAGATATATTTTAGAAGCTAGTAATCTTATTAGTCTAGCCCTTATTAGAATACTTAGTACGTAGTACTAAGTAGTTAGCTATAGAATAGCCTTCTAATTAGTCTAATTCTAGTAGTCTAAGTAGATATATCTAGTAGAATATAATTACCTTATTTAGAAGGTCGATACGAGCTAAGTAAGGCTAGAAGGAGATATTTATTTAGTTTTTTAAGCGCGTTAGACGTAGGTATAGCGTATTATACCTTATATTTACTACTAGCTACTATTCAGAGACCTCTATTAGTATAATTTAGTAGATATAACCTTATTACTATAGCTTAATACGTTCTCTAAGTAGTCGTAACTAACGACGTTACTATATACCGCTAAAATCTACTATTTAGTTAGCTAAAGGAGCTATAGAGCTAGATAAGCTAGAGCCTCTATAATAGCTAGATACTTACTATATTTATCTTTAGTAGATAATTCGCTTTTACCTTCCTATTCCGGCCTATTAAGACTAGTAAGACTACTAGTTTAAGGCTCTATAGACCCTTATTCTACTAGAATTAGGTCTATTCTAATAAGGACTAGACTAATAAGATTACTACTAGAAGCGAGTCTAACTATTATATTACTAATATTAGCTATATACTAGCCCTCTAGTTTATAGTCTAATATAGCTTATACTATAGTATTCGTAGAAGACTTACCTACCTTAATAGACTCTAAACTAGTTCTAAATAAGGATAAAGCGCTAATAGCCTTATTATTATTATCTTTAATAACTATAGCGTAAAGTCCTAGTAGAGTAAGTTACCTCCGCTCTAAACGGTACTATAGTAGACTTAAAAGACTATAGGTTTACTTAAATAATAACGCTTTCGTTTAGGTAATCAAGTCGAAGCGTCTATTATCTTTAAACTTTATAGATCTTTATCTCTAATACTTTATTAAACCTCTCGATAATTAGTATAATTATCTTAACTAAGCCTCGCTATATCTATAAATCTAGTAAGTAAGAATTAAAGTCTAACTAGAGTAACGTTCTAACCTCGAGAAGCTACTATAACTATTAAATTAGTAGTTATTTAGAAATTTTATATAATATCCTAGAGGTCTATAGTATTAGAAGCTACGTATACGATTATACTATAGTTATCTACGACTCCTTTAATATAGATAGCTATAATCTAGTTAGCGTCGTCTCTATTAGTAGTAATAAATATAAGGTTATCTACTAAGTATATCTTACGATAGACTAGTAAATTCCGAGTACTATTATCTAAAGTAAATACGTTCTCTAATAGTTTCTCTATAATCTCCTAAGTAGACTATAGAAGAGTTATATTCTCTATAGCTTTTATTCTAGCCTATATATAGCGCTCTATTCTTACTCTAAGTAAGAAGTATATAGTATAAAGAGTACGTATATAGGTAAGAGAGTCCTAATAGACTTCGACTATTACTTATTATATAGTCCTTTACTTATCTAGAGTTAATTAGTACTAGTAACGTCTAGGCTAGATTTACCTAAATTACTACCTTAACTAATAAAAAGCTAAAGTTAGTATTAGACTAGTAAGCGGCCTAGCTAATAGGAAGTAAGTTAGCGATCTTACGTTAGTAGCGTTTACTAGTCTAACGCCGAAATTACTTAGAAGCTTATATTATTCGTTTAATTCTTCTAGTAGAATACGCTATATCGTATTATATACTACGGACGTACTAAAATATATTAAGGTTAAAGAATTAGCTTATATCTCCGCTATATACTAAGAAAGCGGCTAATTATTCTCGACTACGTTATACGTATATTATTTATATTAAAAATAGCGTAGTACTCCTCCCTATATCCTCGACTACTTTATAGGTTTACTTAATTTATTATATATACCTAAGACCTATAATAGTTCGTATTATAACTATATCTTTACTTCTACTAGCTATAGTCTATAATAGATATTCTTCTATATTAATTTAAAGACTAAGCTAGACTATTAGATATTATTAATAGTCTACTATCGTAAGAACTTAATAGCTATATTTTACTTCTATAACTAGTAGTCTATAGTAACTAATCTACTAGAAAGAGCTTAGTCCTTAAAGATATATTAGAAGTTACTTTTCTAACGAAGAATAACCTTTATACTTACTTTATAATAGAGGTTATACTTCGTAGAGATACTAAGAGTCGCGTTTATATTACTATCTTACTTAATAGTAATCGAACGAACGAAGAGAAAAAGGAGCTTTAGGGTTTTAAAGTACCGACTTCTAGTTTAGAAGACCTTTCTAGCCTAGTAGAGATAGTAAAAGATAGAATAGGTCTTAATCGTAATAGTAAGGTATTTAGTAAGGATATACTAAGAATCGAGCTTTTAGGCCTAGACTAGCCTTATTTAATACTTATCGACCTTCTAGGTCTAATTTACGCTAAAAGTAAGTAATAATCTACTTAGGGCGTATATCTAGTATTATTACTTATTTGCGATTATATCGCTAATTCTCGATCTATTATTCTTATAGTAGTATTAGCTAAGAGTAACTATACCTTCTAGATCGTAACTAGGTTTATAAGATAGGTTAATCCTAAAGGCCTTTAAACTCTTAGTATAATAGTAAAGCCTAATACGCTTTACGTTAGATCTAATAGCGAGGCCGCGTATTTAAGCCTAGCTCGTAATAAAGACGTTTTATTCTAACTCGGATAGTACGTTCTATAGAACTAAGATTTCGATAGAACGCGTAATAGGTTATATATCGTATACTAAGCCTAGAGAGCCTCTATAAGTTTTATATAGTGTTCTCGACGCGTCTACCTTAATATATAAATATTAGTAGTTAGCTCGTCCTTAAAGTAACTATAGCGGTTTATATAGCTCCCTAAGGGAGCCGGCTATAGCTATAGACGTATAACCGTATTAAGGCGTTATTATTCTACTCGTCTTATTTAAGTAGAGCTATCGTAGTAGAAATTAGCGTATCTATCTATACGATTTAGAGTATCTAATAAATAAGTAATAAATAGAGCTTAGTATACTTATTAGTAAATAAGTAAATAAGTAGCGGTCCTTATAAGTATTAAGTAAGTAAGTAGATAGGTTATAAATATTAAGCGCTTATTAAGTAAGGTAGATACCTAAGATTATAGCTATACTACTAATATCCTTTCTAAAGGGGAAGATTACTAAAGCGGGGCGGCTCGAGCCGCTACTAAGTCGTCTAGATTAGGAAGGTAGGTCCTAAAAGTAAGTAGTATTAAGTAAGTAAGTAAGCCTTACTTAACTACTTATAAACTAAGTAAGTAAGCTAGCTAACTAAGTTAAGTAAGTACTAGACCTATCTAAGTACTACTTACTTATTTATTAGATACCCTAATACGATTAAGAGTATTAAGATATCGTACGAGCTATTAAATAAGCTATATCTCTCTTAAATAGCTCGTTTAGGTCTATAGTAAGCGCTAGACGTAGAGTAGGAGTAGGTAAGTTACTTATAGTATATCTTATACCTATAGGGACTCTTTCTAATCTAGTAGTTACTATTATAGTTTATATACGATTATATAGTTAGTAATCTAACTACTTACTTAGACGAAGTAGCTCTTAAATAATATAACGCCTTCTAGATCGATACTTTATATATAACGAGATATTAAGTATTACTATAAAGGGAGTAGTCTTAGAAGGTCGTAAGAGACTTTACTAGCTAGAGGAGTAATTATCTAAGGGTAATATAGCGCGTAAGAGCTATTAATTAGGACGTAATAAAGCTCTATATAGTAGATAAGAGCGTAACTAACGAGAAGACTAGCTATTAGAAGCGTAGATAGGCTTTAGTTAGTCTTAATTATATCTATCTAAGGATACTACGACGCTCTAAATAATAGTTAATACTACTAGCTCTTATAATTAATAGGTACTTACCTAAGCTACTAATTATATAAGGTAGCGTTAATCGAGAGGTCTTTATCTAGTAGCTACTAAATAAGGTTACCGCCTTCCTATCGTTTAGAGCTATTATTGTTATAGATAACGCCTCGATCTACTACGACCTTAGCCTCGAAGGGATACTAATAGCTAGAGCTATAAGAACTAAGTACCTACTACTATACTTACCTAACTTTAACCCTATTAAAAATACCTTTAATACGCTAAAGACGTAGATCTAGCGCTACTAGGACTAGGTTATACTATTCTATAAATTTAATAACTTCCTCTAGTATACTATAAGCCTTATTAGGTAATAATATAAGTAGCTACTTTAGGAACTATTATTATAACGTATAAAGGAAAGTAGAGGGTTAGAAGGTAGAGGGTTAGAAGATAGAAGGTATAAGGTCTAAATTAAGCCTAGTTAGCGTATAACTTAGCTTATTTAGGTAGTTATAATAGGCGAGTCTTAAATATTACCGGTTATAGAGAATAATTTCTTAATTACTATTAAAAGTCGATATTTCTTACTAAAAGTAGCTAGATTATTATTATTCTAGCTATATTCTCTACTAACTTTAATAATTATACCTCTTCTTCTACGCTTTAAAGCTAGAATTTAAAATATAGGGAAGCTAAGGGTAAGTTCTTAGTAAAGCTTTACTTAGAGACGTTTTTTACGATAGGTTATATTAAATAATAACTACTAAATAGAAAGAGCTAATCGTAATACGTAACGATAGCTACGACTATAAGTAATTACCTCTATATTTTAAAATATCTATAGTATATCTAGTTATTACATTCTACTACCGTAAAGTATTCCGCTCTCTATACTCCCTCCCTACTAGCGCTAAGACCTACTATAAGCGTCGTTTTAATCGCTACTTCTTTAGACTATCTATTAACCTTCTATACGTACTACGTTATAATTTAAGCTTATCTACCTACCCTTTAGTATTAATAGCCTCGATATACTTCGTATTAAACCCCTTCTCTATTAACACCTCCTTTATATAAGCTAGGTCGCCGGCGTAGTCCTTCTATATAGCCTACTTACCGGCCTATTAAAAGAATTACTCTATAAGCTTAAGCGTACTAGTCTCCGTTAGCTACAACAATAGTAGCTTTAAAGAGGCCTTAGGAGTAGTAATAATAGGTTTACTAGTCTACTATAGTATTTTAGGTATACTAGGTATTATACTAAAGAACTACTAAATAGTATATAATAGTTAATAGCTATATAGACCGCTCTTTAACTACTCGTTAACTACTACGCTAGTAGTAGGTCTCTAATTGTCCTTCTACTTCTTCTACTTAATCTATAGCTTATAGAGTATTACGTAGACAAATAATAATAGCTTACTAGCCTTAGCCTTACCTTCCTTAATATCCTTAGACTACTAAAGGATAATATTATACTCGATTAGTATATAGTCGGCCGTAGTATTACTATAGAGCTAGTAATAGTAGCCTCTAACCTATCTATTTAAATAATTAAGCTAACTATAGGTCTAGATATTCTATATCTCGCTAGTATAATCGCTACGATAGTAGTTAGCCGCTATAAATTCTAATAGTATTCTATAGCTAATATTATATAGTACTTCTATATAGAGCTAGTATTAGAGCTAGCTCGTTAATAACTACCTCCTTCTTTAAGTAGGCTATTAAGTTAGCTCGTAGCCCTTCTTTACTATCCCTAAACTACTTTAGTAACTTTAACTTAACTAATATTAAGCTAGCTTTATCCTCTATATCGTTAGAATACTACTATTCCTTCTTATAATAGTTAAACGAGGTCGTAACGTTAAGACGCTCTAAGGTCTACGCTCTATTCTTTGTATTTATAAAGAGCTCTACCTCCTTAAAGGTACTATTAAAATCTTAAGCCTAATATCCTTAAAGTAATACTAACTTCGTATCTTTATCTTTTATAAAGGAGCTTAATTATAAGGTAATACTAGAGGTCCTATTTAGCTTAGTACTTATTACGTACTCTTAGTAACGATAAGGCCTTAAAGTTAATAGGCGGTAAGCTACGTAGTACCTCTCTATTCTCCTCCTAATAACGACGTCTATTAGCTCTAGCCTTATACGTAAGCTATTAAAAATATTTATAGCGTTAAGTAGCTTTATCTACTACCTCTTTAGTACTAGCCCTCTCTTTAGTACTACCCCTCTCTTTAGTACTTGGGGGGGGG
>JAABUL010001420.1_pt1 | contig 45957 bp, 5 predicted proteins | sample 5559151 | NCBI WGS metagenome assembly JAABUL01 (sample SAMN10711876, study PRJNA513368) | rock metagenome | isolation source: Antarctica rocks | place: Antarctica: Victoria Land, Pudding Butte sud
AAGATTATGGCATCTTAGACGCTGTGCTTCGAGTCCGTTGTCCAATCTGCACTCGTGTTGCTCGTGTAAGATCGATGCTGGGCTAATGCCACCAAGCGTTTTGTACTCCGTACTCTGGTTGGTGTTGGACACACCGAAGGTACAAGCCTGCGCCTCCCACAGCTGCGGAGACTGGACTTGAACGACGCTGGCAGCTGGAAGTAGGTCAACAATCGGTGGTCGAGTGACCTCTTGGTCCCTTGTAAATAGCTCGCTGAAGGCTTGCTGATCCATCTTGCGCTCCCGCTTGCGTATGCCGAGGCAGAACGTCTGCCATTAAATTAAAGTACCTTCCGCCAACTCGAGCCAAGACTTCAAAACGGGCTCCACAATCCCTCCAGATTGCCACCAGGATGCCGTACACAGACGTCGAGGTACGAAATAATTCACTCCACCATACATGTAGCTTAGTCCGTTCTTAGCCCTCTACGCCAATTTTGACAGAAGGGCTGCAAGCACTCTAGTCTTCCTCCGTACGTGCGGAGATATTAGGTAAGATCGAGTGCGCCGTCAGCTGGTCCGTGTAGAGAACAGTATTCACTGGCCATCGGATTTCCCCTTCGAGGCTGCTGCAACTATCGAGCTGGATTGTCAAAAGGATATTGTGCGTGCGCGCCGTTCTTGCACAAGGCTAACTGCATATGCAACATAGTGTCGACAGTTGCTGTTGCTGGTCCAGTCGCATTCAGTGCCCTCCGTATCACGGATTCTAGTCCCCGGGAAAAGGTGCACCTAGGTATTCTTGAGCACTCGTCTGAAAGAAGCAATGCCGAGCTGGACGATTGCGACGAAGACTGTACAATGGATAGGAAAGTCGTGGAAGAGTACTTCCAGTCGACCGGGAAGCCCAATTTCGGACAATCAAAGAGAAGACAAGAGCAGAGGAGTGAAGGATCTGAGATAAGGCCGGCTACAGTTCGACTAGCCTTTGTAAAGTGCAAGTAGACCAGCGCACGGTATACCACCTATAATCTCAAGCACACTCAAGCAAAGATGAACGAGAATCATCGAAACCGAACTTCTCAGTGGCAGAAGAGCAGAATACACAATAGGCGATCACACAAAAGGATATATAAGCAGCGACCATGTGAGTCATCTGAAGCAGACGTCTTCAGCAAGGTAGCTTGTTTCTACTTGACCTTGGCAATTATATGCTCGACGCGATTGGACGGTGTAGTAACGCGACGGTTCGGGGCAAGAAATCCATCTCAGGGCCTGGGTTTTAGCGGTGCGCAATCCGGGGTGGTGCAATAGTGATAAAGTATTTTTTTTGGTGGACTTTTGTGTAAGGCAAGGAAACACGATGGGGGAGAATAACAACGACAAGAGGCCGTAAGAAGAGGAAGGAGTGGGGTTCACAGATTGGCGTCATACTGTAGACAGGCAGAAGTTTGGAAACGATGCGAGTACAGCTGTCATAAGTAAGAACGCAGAAGTCAATATTTATTCATTCCGGTTCGCTTATGAAGATTTAGAATGGAAGTTTGCAAGCGTCTTTGATCGTCTGTGCCATAAGTCTATCTGCTAAAGACAGCTGTGTAGCATTCAAGCTGGATTAGAGCCAGGTTGCGAGTCAACATGTTTGCCATGACGTGCCTACATATCTGCCTTAACAGCTGCAATCTTCGCCTTGACCCTCTCCATCTTCTCCTCCTTGGACAGCTTCGGCGTCCTGTACTTCTTGCTCTCCTCTGTCCAATGCTCCTTGCTTTTCTTCTCACCAGCCTCCTCATCCTTCTTCCAAGGATCCTCGCGGATCGCCTTGTGAGCCGCCGCGTACATCTCCTCCAACCCGTCAGCCTCGACGTCATCGTCGATATACCCTTGGAATTGGCTCTTGTAGCGCTCCTCGTCGTCGTCAGCAAGGGTCTCCATGTATTCCATCACATGCCCGCCGAAGATGTATTTGCGCAGGGCTTCGGCGTCGAGCTCTTTGGTTTCAATGTCGTAGCCAGGGAAGCGGTTTTCGCTGTGAGGGATGAGGATGCCTCCATCGCTTGCACCTTTCATGGCACCGAAAATACGCGCCCCAGTGGAGGTACGCGCAAGGCCGACGTCGAGGAAACATTTGAACGGACGACGCTCTTCGCCATCCACCTCCGCAGCCTCCGTGAGCTTGTATTCCCCGTTCGGCTCCTCCACACCCGTAAAGTCGTCCGCGAGATCGAGCTTGCTCAGGGCGCGGCGAGCGATGAGGAGGCCGACAGCGTAGGCGGCAGCCCAGTTCGTGAGACCGTGCTTGATGCCGTAGCGCTTAAGTTCATGACCATAGGCGGCCATAAAGATCTTGTCGCCGGTGATCTCGGAGGTTACGATCTGGCATATGATGTCGCGGTTGGTGAAGCGGACGACGAGGCGGTATTTGGGAGCATTGTACTTGTTCTTCGCTTGCGTAATAAGTCGTTTGCGGGCATAGTAGTCGGTTTTGCCAGCACGGCGGCGTTTGTACTTGACTTGGTAGCGGCTGGTGTATATATGTCAGTTAAGATGGGGATTTCTGGGGGCCGGGGAAGCGCAGGTTTTAGACACATCGGATATGGTGTGCCAGAGAGGATGACGTGATAGGAACGAGCAGAGATGAATGTTATAGCAGTCTTGGAAGGTGATTTAGTGGCATGCATACCTGAAGTAGGCGCTGTTCTTGACCAGCTTCGTGAAAGGCTGTAGCAAAATCCCGAGTCAGCAATTTGCGCTTCAGACACCGTCCGAAGCTTCTTGCATCGACTCATCCATCATGTCCTCGAGACAAACATCGCCACAGCTGCGATTCCATTTGACTTACCATGGTGGGCTGCCTCACTGTCGTTACAGGCAGAAACGGTTGTGGATCGGATTTTTTCGAGAACTATCTTAGATTTATGTGCGTATTGCCACAGTGACGCCAAGACTTATAGGGCTTATCTAAGCGAAGTACTAAGCCGGAACCACACAACAGGAAGTAAAAGTACCCCATCTTCTTAGTTCAATTATCACAGATCATGTTCGGAAACGAGGATCGCCGTATAATGACCCAAACCTAGGATTACACGACCTGTAACAATCATACCAAAATTAATGGCTCTAGCTTCGAGTGCTGCGCCAATGGTGTAGAGTATAAGGGAGATGATGATGGCCGACAGCCTCGTTGATAGGACCGAGCAGCAATGCACCGCCGATGGCTCCAAGGGGGACTCCGGAAGCCACCAGGAATACTTGCGACTGATCGAGATGAAGGCTGGCTGGCATATAAAGATTGGCTCCGGAAATTAAAGATTGGTCTATACCAGACAGAAGGCCGCCCATAGACGCAAAGCCGAACAGAAGCCAGGTAAAATGCGCTGGTGTTACATTTATTTTTGGGTTTAACAGACCATGCTTGACGGGATTGGCTGCCAATTCTTCTTCGAGAAGCTGGATCTCATCTTTAATCTCGGCTCCTCCCTCTTTAGCTATGACCCTACATGGATCAGCAAGGTATTACAGCATCATCAACAGTCTCCTACATAGCATCCCACTGGCTTAATCTGCGGCCGCTCGTCGAGTATCGACGGCCTCCAACGGAGTATTTGCGGCCATCCTGTCCGGGTTGCTCCGGCTCGCCGTGGCCGACCTTTAGCTTCCTTTGCACGTAATGCTCGAGCTCGTCACCCTTCTCACTGCTAGACATGGCGGCGGTGGTCGTTCAACAATGTGAGAAATATGTTCCAAAGGGAGGTCTTTGCATAGAAGCATCTGCCATGTGCGAGGGCATTCGAGGACTTTGTATGCGGTCATGGCTTGACCTCATTGGTGCAGAGAAGGAGACCCTTGCCGTGCATGGAATGATGCATTAGCCCATCTCGTCAGGCGACAGGTGACTTGTTTCAAGGTAAGTCTGGAGCTCCGTTTCGCGGCGGTGTTTGTGTTCAGGAGGTTTAGAACTAGGTAGTTTTAGGACTAGTTTCCCTAGGCGCTGGGAGGACTATTTAGGTCCTTCTGCAACTTCCAAAATCAATCATCCTTTCTACTTACTAAAATCGTACTTAGTAGTTGTCTATTTTCTAATAAACAAACACAAAATTTCTTCGTAATTCTAAAAGAGATCGTATTATTAATTAGTTGTTTGTTTAATATTTTAATTTCTATTATCTAGTTGTCTTCGCAATTCTTATATCTTCGTCTTTGCAATCTATTGTTTATTCAATATTGTTTATTTCACATTAGTCGACTCTGCACATACAAGAAGAATTATTCAAGAAGTCTCTATTTAGAAGATTACAATATCAAAAAAGCACTTAAGCTAGTAAAAATCGATCGTTGTCGAACAAATCAAGATCAAGATCGTCTTTTAAACAATTCTATACAAAGTCTCTTAAATTGTTCTCTTTATTAAAATCGACATTTACATCTACGTTTATATATTTATTTAGACACTTTTTAAAGATAGCAAGACTCAATAATTTACTTTATCAAATATCGCCATTTCTATCAACTAAATAGCTAGAGTTTTTGTTAAGTCAAGAGATTGCGTTATTATCTTCTTTATCTCTAAATCATTTTGAACAAAGCAAGAGTTATTTAAGCAATAGAATTATTACAACTACTAAAGAGAGTACTTATTAAAGCTTCTTAATTTTATTTATTATTTCGAATATCTTTGTATCTTCTTTGCATTTGTAGCTTTCTATTATATCTCTTATTTATAAACGACAAAACTTGAACTTTAAGTTTTGTAATCAATTTATTAAAAAGAATAATTTTGCATATAGATAATTAAAACGTCTAAACTTCGAACTAGAGAAATAAAAAAAACTAAATAATTTTGTTTTACTAAAGAAATATATTTAAGTGTTTAATTTTTTAATTTTTAAAAATGCTCTTATTTACGTCGAGACTTATTTAATAACTTCGTTTATTATAAATAAGAACTTTACTCTAAAAAGAGTAATTATTTTTTATAATATTTTTAAGAAGAGTTTTCTCGAAAAAATTACAAAAGTAAGTATAATAAACTTCAATAACAAATTGACAAATCTTCGACAACAAAAAAAATTAAACTTTGATATTTTATTATTAGAGAGTAACATTTATAATACAACGTATAAAAAAAAATCGATTTTTTATTATTGTGTTTTTTACTTTGAAGTCGACAATACTTAATATAATAATTTAAATATTTGTAAAAGATCTAACAAACGCTAATATTAGATTAAAAATTACTTAAGTAATAGTAACAATTAATCGATTCTTAAAAGTTATGTACAATTTAATAGAAAAAACTTAACGTATTAAGATTAAGATAAAAAAACTTCAAAAAAAGAAATTCAAAAATAAAAAACTCGACTTTTATTGTATTTTAGCACAAAAAATTATATTAAAAACGCAATTAAATTTACTTATAACAATCTATTAATCTTAATTATTTAAAATATAAAATTTTAAATTTTTATTATTGTTTCTTTTTTACTAAAGAATGTTATTATTTTTTCTAAATTGTTAAAAAGATTATTAAAGAGACTTTAGATTTGTTAAGTTAACAAAAAAGTTTATCTATTAATTAAAGAGTTTAAAATTGTTAATATTTTTTTGCTAACAAAATCTTTATTAGAATTTATTTAATAAAGAAAGATATTTTAAGAATTGATTTTTTTTATCTTATAATAATGCGAACGCTTATAAGAAGCTTCTTAATAAGTCGATATTAAAATTTTTTTACATTAACAACTCGAAACAATAAAAAAACTATAAAGATAATTTTTTGTATATAAAATGCGAAAAGATAAAATATAATATTATTTTTACTTATTATTGTATTACGCTTTTTGCGTAAGAGCAATTTTATCTTTGTTATATAGTCTTTGAAAATTTTTCTTAATTTATTTTTGCAATTGCTTTCTTTGACATTTGTAATAACAATATACAATTGTATAATACAAAATTATTTAATTCGACAACGTTATTAATTATTATAATTTCTAGTATTGTAACAAGATAGAAATAGAATCCTAGTTAGTAGATAACTATAACAACAAAGACTTATCGCAATACATATATAGATTGCACTATACAATCTAGTAATATATTAAGTAGCTAAGATTCTAAGATCTAAGTAAAAGAGATCGCATATATATTGTAGATAGGTCGCTAATACTAATAACAAGTATTCTTAAATCTATAGTCTAATATTATCTAGTTATTTGGCTATATACAACTTTCTTTCTTTTAGTAATTGTTTCTTAATTATTAAATCAAGAAATTTTTGTTTTTGCTTGTACAAAAATTGTAATAAGAAAATAAGAAAATTGCTTTTATCTTTTTAAGATTGTTAAATTAGATCTCTTGTTTCTCTTATTACTTAAATCGATTGCGTAAAGAACGTAGTAAATTAATTCGCATAAAGTTTTTCTCAAAATTAAAAAAATTATTTAATCGAAACTAAGTATTTGATAAAGTCGATTATTGTAGATCTTGTTTATTTTTTAAAGATAATAACAATAGTAATAAGCTTTTTTAACGTAAATCTAAAAGATTAATCTAAGAAAAAAGTAACAATAATAGAGTAAATTGTCGCTATTGTATCTAGATTAAATTCTTTAGAACAAAAGATAAATATATAGTTCTAGAAGTTATTTCTAGTCTTAAAATACTCAATTTAGATTGCTAATTTAGTTCTAATTTATAATGTTTCTTTTCAATTTCGAATTAAGATAGTAGAATCTTCTCTTCTTTGTTAGAACAAACAATCGAAGACTCAAATTTTGTTTTTTCTTTATAGTTAGTCGAATAAGAATCTAAACTGTTTTAAATATCAAATTAATAAATATTAAGTATTTCAAAGCTCTTAGACATTATAAATTGTATCTACGAATAAAATTCAAATACTTTATTCTTTATTTTTTGAATCTTTCTTTATACTAGTTTTACATAACGTGTTGTACGTTCTCGAGTTTGCTCTACTAGGCAATTGAATTTCTTTGTATTTTCAAACAGTATTCTTAATTTCTTTATTACTCTTGCCAAGTTCTAGGACGCACGTCCTATAATAATATTCTTAATCTAGCAAATTCTTCTTTGTTAACTTAGTTTTTAGTATTCTCTTGTCTTGTTATTCTTTTCTTATTGTTCTTTGCAGCTATACGTCGATCTAATTATAAAAACTATCTAGCAAATACTTCTTGCAAAACAAATTATTCTATACAACAAAAAAAACAATCGACTACAATTGTTAAGACTCTTAATAAATATTCTAGTTTACATTAAGATCGAAATAACGTTTCGACGTTTAATTCTTATGCTTCTCAAAGACTAACAAATAAAATATTGTTAACAATCTATACTTATAATTGTCTTGTAGAAGTATATATATTATATAAGAATCTAAATCTATTTGTATTATTATTTGCAATATAGAGAACAAACAATTAAGAAGTTATTCTTCTTGTCGATTGTTGTTTCTTTGTTAATAATATAATATTATTTGCAATTTGTTCTAAAGTTGCAACTATATCTAATACTTCAAATTAACAATTAAATAAACAAACCAATTTTAACAAACAATTGTTTTATATTGATTTTATTTTGCTAGATCAATATTGTCTATTATTCGAAGTTAAACATCAATCTATTAAAAATTGTTAGATAAGAAGATTAGCTCTTTTTTCTTATAAATATATTGTTTTAGAGAATCTTCAAAAACAAACAAACAAATGTTAGATTTAAAGTTCAATCTATTTTGTTTTACAAATGCTAAAAAATTGTTTCGTTTCTTGTAATACTAAATTACTCGTCTCTTAATTTAATTATTAGAAACTCAATTTATTTTTAACAATTTTTTTAGCTTTCTTTAATAAGCTATACAAATAATCGATTTTAATATAATTATAATTAGATTTTCTTCTTGCTTCTTTGTTAATATAGCTAGTTCGACTAGTTAAAAGACTTTAATTAATATTGTTAAATAATAGTTAATTCGATATTGCAAGTCTATACTTACTTCTATATATAAATAGTTCTTTGCGTTGTTCTTCTTATTTGTTAAAATAAAAATAGCTATTGTTTTTGAAAAGATTTTTGCAATTTTAATAATTAAAATACGTAATTTTGTTGTGTCGACAACTCTAAATAATCTAAGATCTAACAAAGATAATTTTATATCGAATCTTGCAATTATAGTAATAGAGAAGAAGCTTTTTTAAAAAAATCTAAGTTTTAATCTTTTTTCTTGTTTTGTCTTTTGTAAATCTTATTATTTTTAGATTTTAACTTTGATTTTAACTAAAAAATTAATAATTTAAATTCTTTCTATTTGTTGTCTTAAGTTTGCGTTCTCTTTGTATCTTTTACAAAAGAAGACAAAATTGTTTAAATTTTTGTTTAATAAATCTTTTTTAGTTTTGTGTCTAAGATTCTTATTAAACTATATTCTTGAAAATAATCTTTTATTTTAATTTTTAAAAACTTTTATTTGATAAACGCTATTATATTTTTGAACTTTTTAATATTTATTTTGTTGTAGTTGTCGATTGTATAGTTAGCAACGCATTTTGATTTTATAGTATAATATTTGAGTCGATAGCACACAATTCGATTTAATTTCTTCAAAATTCTTTGCAAATTCTAGCGCTTCTTTGCTATTTATAATATTGCTTCAATAATTAATTGATTTATATTTTTAAACAATATATTTGCAATCTTTAATAATTATAGTTTGCGAAATTAAATTAAATTATTTTAAATTTGTAACTTCTTGTTTTAATTAATTTTTTGTGTTATGTTCTTTAATTCTTGCTATAATAAGTTATTTATTAGTATTTGGGCGTTCTTATTAACTATTTGTTATAAATTTTGCGTTTAATTCTTAATTATTTTCAAAATATCTAGAATTGTGTTTTGAAGATTTTTTAAATATTTTCTTTTCTTATTGTTAGTAGTTTTATTATATTAAAGTAGAATGTTGACTACTTAAGTATAAACGCAATTCTCGATAATTAAATTGCCTTTTATAGATCGAATAATTGTTTTTTGCAATTCGATTTAAGTTTAAATCTAAGAAGTTTGACGTTACAACGTTTGTAATTGCTACAATAGTGCTTACTAATCTTATACTTAAGATAATTTAATTAAGAAAGTCGATCTTTAATTACAAAGAGAATATATTAATATTATCAAATTTTAATTTGTATTTTGTTTAGCAAATGCAAGTTGTCGCTCTCTATAAGATCTTTTTGTTAACATAAATAATAATTCTCGTTCTTAATCTTGATTTTTTGATAGAGATTAAGAAGTTTCTTTTGCAAAAGATTGTTTACATTTAATATTTTGTAATTGTTGTTCTAAATTTGTTATAATACAAGCTTAATAAAGAAAGATTTATACAAAAATAATAAATCAAAAAAAAAAGAATTCTATAAACAAAAAATCAAATTATTAAGTTGCTATATCTTTATAAATAAAGCAATAATTTGTTTTAAATATCTAACAAATATAGAGTTTTAAATACAAAGAATTTTTACTTATAAACTTAATTGTTGCTTGCAACATTTATATTATCAATTACGCAAAAAAATTGTATTAATATTTATTTGTATATTAACTTGCAAACAAGTATAAAGCTAATATGATTAATATATAATTTTGCTATCTTTATTGTTAAGAAATACTACGTAAAAGATAATTAAAACTTGTTCTTTATAATTTGAAGAAATTCTTAAAATTTTAGAACTTTAAGTTAAGATTTGCTATTAATATTTTTAGATTACTTTCTAATTGTTAATTTTAATTAATTAGAGTAGACAAATAGATATTAGTACTATTTGTTTGCTTCTAATTAATCGAAATTGTTAATATTTCGACTTTTTAATTTTCTTGTTTTTTTATTTGTTTTTTTCGAATATTCGAAACTATAATATCTTGTAAATTACTTTGCGTAATTGAATTACTTTCTAATATTTATAAATCGATAAATTCTATATTAAAGTTCTTGCAAATAAAACAAGTATAAAGATTGCAACTTTTTCTTTTTTTAAAAAAAATCTTATATTTCTATATAATTTAAATAATTGTAATAAGATAACAATAATATAATAATTGTAAACAATCTTTTGTTACTTTAGTTAAGTTAATTTTCTATCTCTTGTATAAAATTATCTTCTATTTCTTTATTTTTATCTCTCGACTTTGCGAAGATTTAAAGATTCTAATTTCTTGTTACGTATTTTTTTAATCAATTTTCTAAATAGATATTTTTAAGTTTTGTACTATTAATTTTTTTTAAAATATAAAAGTCTTTAATTCTATCTTCTTTTTTTATTTTGAAAAAATCTAATTATTAAAAGAATAAATTTACGTTGTATCTTTTATCGAGCTTAGTATTATATAATAAAATTAAGTCTCTAATTTAAAATAAACGCGTTAGCAATTAATAATTATTATTAAAGAGATTTTTGTTTGCTTCTTTAAAACAACAAAGACGCAAAGTTGGTTTCTAAATATTTTTATTTCTTTTTTTTAGCTATTTTGTTTGCAGCGTTAATAGATTTGTTGTTGAGCAAACTTTCTCTCAATCTATAATATGTCAAATTAAATATTTTATTTCGATTAATAGCACAACTTTGTATTTGAACTTAAGACAAAACGACGTCTTTTCGATAAATTCTCGAATTGTTGTTCTATTAATTTACAATATTGCGTACAAATGTTGTAATCAATTTGTAGAGACTTTCTTAATTAGCTTGAACAAAGTATTAACAATAAATCTATATTCTCTTTTTATTATTTTATTTGTTTATAAATAATAAGTCGACGTTGTTACTTTTTTAATACTATATTTCTTTAGAAATTTAATTGTTATATTAATTTTGTTTTTAAATCTATTGTTTATAATTATCTTTTTAATATATTTATGTTGATAGAAAATGTTCTTTTATAGAAACTTTACTATAATAGATACTTTAAGATTCGAAATTGTCTTAATTTTTATCTATTTTGTCAAATTATTTCGAGCAATTATTAAATTTATTTTAACAAATGTTTTTGCAATTAATATATAGATACAATCTACAATAATCTTTTCTTACAAATCGAAAATATAAGTCGAGTACATAATCTTCTCTTGCTTGTTAGAAATTTTTTGCTAATATTTATTGCAACTTGCAATATACTTCTTGCAAAAGTTAAATAGATTTTGCTATTAATATTGATTTGCAACGTGTTAATAAATTTTTTTTTATAATTATTTTTGTTATGCAAGCTTTTTACAATTCGATTTTTGTTTTTTGTTTAATTTACTATTTTATGCAAAGATATATTTTTGTTTGTCTTTCAAAACAAACGCTCTTCTCTTATTAAAAAATAAAAAGTATAATTCTTAAATTTGCGAAAATTCTTTTAACTTATATTTGATCTTTGTAGCAAGATTAGATATCGAGCGATTTGTTCGAATTTATCAAAATATTTGTTTTTAAAAATATTTTTGTTCTCTTTTAATATTGTTACTTGTGCGAGACAAACACAAATATAGTTTAATTAACTATTGATAAAATTATTAATGTCTTTTTTATTTGTTTTGTTAATATTGTTAAACAATTCTTTTAATCTTTTTGAAAGTTTATTAGTTATTATATACTTTCGATCAAATATATATTATATATCAAAGTCGAAAAGACAAATTTAAATTAATTAGCAAGTTATTAAAGTATCAAACAAGTTTGTTGCAAAACAATTAAGTTAAATTATTAAAATATTTGCATCAATTTTAATTGTAAATTGAATTTTATACAACTAGAATTGTACTTTCTTTAAAATCTTTATAAGCTTTCGATATTTTTGCTTTTCGATATTGTATTAAGATTTTTGTTTGCTTTAAAGCTTACTCTTATATTGTAAAAAATATTTTCTCTTTGTTATTGTATTAATTTGTATTAATACGATTTCTTAATCTTTTAAACTAGAATCTACAATTAAAATAATTTTGTTAATTGGAATAAAATAGTTTAAGATACGCATTATTAATATATTTGTTAAAGCAATCTTTAGTTTGTTTATAGCGTTTTGTTGTTTAAAGTCTTAAACAAAAACATATTTTGTCTTAAACAAACAATAAGTCGACTTTGCGACAATTACAAATTTTAGTATTTAAATTTAATAGTAGATATATACTTCTATAAAGACTCTAGCTTTAGAAATATTTTTGTACAATAATTACTTAACAATCTTAATAATCTTAATATTGTTAAAGAATTGTCTATTAAAATTATATATAAAATCGACAATTTTAATTTTTAACTTGCAAAATTAAGATTTTTCGTCAAATATAATATACTTGAACAATTTTATATTTATTAATATTGTATTTAATTATTAAATATATTTTAAAACAAATAATTTAATCTCTAGAATTGTCTTCTTGTTATTATAATTTAACTTAAATTCTTTTATATTTATATTATTTACAAATAGACAATATTTGTTAAGAAGATTCTTAAGAATGCGTATTACAATTCTTACAAATTAAGCAATCGAATTAGTTGTATTCTATAACAAACAAGTTATTTTAAGTAGTTTAAAAGAAATTATAAAAGCAATAAGATTGCGACTTTTTAATGCAAGATTTATTTAATTATATTTTGAAAAAAAATCAATTAATAACGCAATTACTATTTCGACAAACTCTTTTGCAAACTCTTTAATATTAAAAGACATATTAGTATCTTAAATTGTTATTTTGTTTATCTTTATAATTGTATTAATTATACAATATTTGTTCTTTTTCTTTTTATTTATTAAAAATTAAGAATTTCGATAGAAACTATAACAATATTTTAACAAATTTGTCTAAAGACGTTTCTCTAGTATCTTGATTACAATAAAATTTAATGTTCGAAAAATCAAAAATTTTAAGATTTGTTATATTTTGTACTTTATAATACAAATTTCTTAATTAAATATAATCTTTAATTTAATTTTGTTTATTTTAGCAAAGCTTTATGTTAAAACAATTTTACAATTAAAAAGTATTGTAATTAAGAGTTCTTATTTTTGCAAAAAGAATTCGAATTTTATAATTAACTTTTAAATATGTTTCTTAGTAAGATAAGAGTCGCATTTAATACTTAAGAACTTAAGTATTAGAAAGAGATTATATCTTTTGTTAAATTTCTTTTAAAAATTCTTTGTAATTAATAACTCTAGTATTTCTTTTTAATTTAAATATTTGTTTAAAATAGAACTATTTAAATTGTTTATATTTATTAAATTTGTTTTTTGAACTTTTTGCTTGTATATTGTATTTATTCGAACAAATAAATGTAATACAATAAAAGATTAACAAAGAATATCGAACTTTCTAGATAATCAAATAGCGAAAGTCTCTTTTATAATATATAGTCGAAAAATTCGAATTATTAATAATCTCTAAAATGTTCGAAATATAATATTAATTCGAATATTTATTTAATTTTAATTAATTATATTAATAGACAAGTAGACGCTAATATTGTTTGTCTATTCTAATTAATTAGAATTTTGTCGATTTTTTCTTTTAATTCTATTTTGCGATATTGTTATTCTAATAATCTTAATCTTTATTTTCGAAAATTCTTTACAATTAGATTTGCGAAATTGAGCAATTATATTAATTGAACAATTATCTAAAAATTTAAAGATTTCTTTAAGAACACAATATTCTTATTTTTGTTACTAAAGTAATTAATAGATATTCTTAAAATACTAATATATTTTGCTTTGTCTCTAGAATAAATTGTTAATTTTAAGAAATTGTTGTTTATATTTACAAAGCTTATTTAAGCACTTTGTTAAAAAGATCGATCTAATAGAATTTCGTAATCGAATCGAGAAACAACAAAAATAAAGATATAAATTATTACTTTCTCAATTAATATCTTTGTATCTTTTATTATTTCTTCGAAACAAATATGTGCTTTTGTAATCTCTATTAATAAAATAGAAATATTTTGTTAAATAACTAGATTAGTTTTGTTTGCAAGATTCTTGTTAATATAGTTAATTTTTGCATTATTATTAAATATTGCTTTAATTTTTATATTTTTTAACTACATTTATGTAGTTAAACAAGCAACAAAATACAAAGTTCTAAAAGATCTTATTTTTGCAACAATGTTTTTAAAATAAACAATTTTGATAAATTTAATACTAATTGATTTTATAATAACAATTGTTTCTTTCTTTTTTTTTGTAAGTTTCTAAGATTTTTTTTTGTTACTATAGTATCAAACTTCTTATTAAAAAGAGAACAAAAGAAAAAGCAACTTAAATTAGAACAAAAATCTAAAAAATTTATTAATTTTATCTTTATTTTCGAGATAAAAATACTCTAAGTTAAAGTCTTAAAATCGATTTAATTTTTTATAGTTTATAATATTCTTTTTAAACGTTTTGTTTGTTGTGTATAATTTGCAAAAGTCTTTTATTTTTTTTTAAATTTACTTTTTTAATATTTAATAATCTTTAAGTTAAAATTAATTATTGCGAAAACGTTTTTTATTATAATATTCTCTATTCTTGTTTCTATTACTTTTTCTTTTATATATATTTCTTTGTTTAAAACTTTTGTTATCTTTAAATAATTTTTAAATTTAATATTTTTAATCTTTAAAAATTTCTTTTTTTTCTAATTCTTTTTTTAATTATTTTGATCGATTGCTTTATTAAAAACTTTTAGAGCGTTTGTTGCTTAAAAGAATTTTATTTTAATCGAGTTTTTCGAATTTTTACTATTGCTTAATTCGATTTACTATTTTTCTTATTTTTCGACAAAAAATTAATATTTAATCTTATTGCTACTATTATAATTATAGAATTTCGAACACAATCTTGCGCTCTTTATTAAAAACAAATTTTTACAATCTTTTTTTTTATTTTTGTACTATTAAGAGGCAACTTTATTTCTTTATTCTTAGAATTGTTAAATTTATAACAAATTTTGTTATTTTTGTTTATATAAATCTCTCTATTTGCTATTAAGATTGTTAACTTTGAACAAATCTATTGTCTATGCAAATTATAGCAAAACAAATACTTATTTAATTCTAATTAAGATCGATTGTATTTAGAAACAAGTATAGATTCTTAATAGATATAAATTGTTTCTTAAGATAGATTTTAAATTGTTATTTGAATTTAAGAAGATACAATATACAAAGTCTCTTGTAATTGCGTTGTTATTGCTTGTTAAATTATTTAATAAATCTTGTTTTTTATTATTTCGCAAATATTGTTAATCTTAAGATCTTTAAAAGCTTGTATTAAGATATTTAGTATTTTATTAATTTTTGTATTTTCGATTGCAATTGCTAACAATACTAAGAAAGCAAAAATTATCTTCGACGTAACTTTCTTCTTTATTAGATTTTGTTTCTTGCTTATTATATTTATTAATTTATTTATATTAATATTTGCAACTTGTTAAGTAGTCTAATTGCTATTAATATTTATTTCTTATATAATTGTTTTATTTTTAATTAGTTTTATAATTGTCTTATATAACAATTTAAATATTATAGTAGTTGCGTTATTTAAATTAACTCTATGTTTTTGTATTATCTTAGTACAAATATTGCGAAAAAGATTCTTTAAATATTACAAGAATTTGATATATTTATTAACTTAATCAAATTTAATAAGTTTCGAGAAAATAGCTTTAAATTGTCGACTATATTTACAAATATTATTCGACTTTATGTTACGCTAGTACTTCCCACGAAGATATTAGAGAGAGTTATGCTATTGAAGAGATTTGTAGACGTCTTCAAGCAATACAAGCAATTACTTGATAACAAAGCTTTGCAACTTAAGTAATCGTAACAATAAATTAAAACTTAAAATAAGTTAAACACGATTTATAAAAGAGTCGTATTATGAAGATCTATATATTAAAGAGATCTTTTTTGTTCGCTTTGCTTATTGCTTTTTATTCACAATTAAGTAGCGATAAGTTGTCGAACAAGTGTTTTGCTTATTATGTTTATTAATGTCAAGATTTTGTCAAGAAATTAAGCAAGTCACATGTTATCTTAAAATTTGAATAGTTTCGCCAAGTCTTTTTCTAAGATTCGTAACATCATTTTCTCTCTTTTTGATCTTCGTTTTCGAAGATTTCTTATTTATTATACATTTATGTCTTCTTGTTTCTTAAGAAGTCGTTAGTTACTCTTTTAACGTATAGCTTTTTACGACGTTATTGCGATAATAATTTATATTTGTTGTGCTCTTTATTAAAAGAAATGTTGTTTGTTTTCGTTGTTAAAGAATTGTGCGAAGTGCATACAAGTTAGAAAAAAGTGTGAATCTACTATTTTAATAATCAATTTCGATGTTATTGATCGCATTATAACGAGACTAAAACAAAAAAAATTGAAGACGAAAACTACACAAAAGACAACAATCGAATTGATTCGCATTTAGCAAGTTAAACTAAAACGATTGCAAAAACAAAAACGCTTTCTTAAAGCGCAAGAACAAAAGATATTTAATAAAGAATTATCTAATGTGAAGAAGTTCGAACGTCTTAAGAATTTAAAAATTGTTGCGATAATTAAGAGAACTTTGTCTTTTATAACATTTTAAGACAAATTTGTCAATATCAATAATTTATCGTTTAAGATTCTTAATTAATTTAAGTTTAACGAAATTGTCGCAACAAACTCGAACAATTTGTAAGATTTTTCTTTGATTCTTATGTGTTTTTTGACGTAAAATATTTTTTTTACTTTACAAGATACTACTAATTTTGCTATTTTAATATTTTTTTAACTTCGAATATATTGTTCTCTTGTAATTAATAATAAAATATTTTTTATATAAACGTATTAAGATCGACTAATTCTAACAATAATATATAAAATATTAGAAATACTTTGACGTTCTTAGATAAGTCAAGTTCGTAATTGACTAATTTCTTAGTTTTCTTAACAAGAAACAATCTAACTTTGACATAATTTAATTTTTTGTTTAACTTCCTTATTCTAAGATTTTTTGTAAAAAGATATATTCTATTTCTCTCTTTTAGTTGAGATGTCGTTTTTTGTTTTTTATTTTAATACTTGATTGATCTTTCTTGCATTTTTAAGATGTTGTTGTGTATCTTCTTTAATGTTGTTATTCTTTCGATAATTAATTACGCAAATAGATGTGTACGCTCTTTCTCAAAGAGATTCGATTTCTTGTTATAGTTAACGAAGAATAAAATTATCTTAATAATATTTGAAATCTTTGCATTAAGTGCTAGTTGTGCTATAAATAAAAGTGATATTTAATTGTTATAAATATTGTTAATGTAATGTCTCAAATATTGCTTAAAACTTTGATTCGTTCTTTTTGTTTAATTATTTATAATCAAATAATAAACAATAAACATTTAAAGTCTTGTATCTAACATTAAGAGAAATGTCTTTCAATAATTAGACATAAAGAGCTTGTCTTTATTACTAATTAGTTTCTTAGATATATTATAATATCGTATAAGTTGATTTAATATAATGTATTCTAGTTGTTTTGCGATAAACTTCTCTTTATATGCGATAATATATAAGTACTTAATAAGCTTATTAATTATTATTAGTATCGAATTATATTTGTCTCTAATTGCTAAATTCGTCGATTTAGACAACTTAATAATAAAGTTTATTGTAACTTTATCTTATAACAATTTAAATAATTCTTAATATTAAATTTCGTTATAGTTCGCATGCGTATTATGTTTGTTCTATTAATAGCTAAGATATCGTTTGATATATGCTTTAACAATTTGTCTTATTTGTAAAAACTAACAATGTTAATGTAAAAGCTAAAGAGTTTTTGTTACTCTTAGATGTTCTTGCAATAATTTATTATAATGCTCTTTTATATATTTGTCGATTTTGTTAATAAATATTTGAAGTTTTTCTTTCTTTATTGAAAACTCTTTCGTATTATCTCGTAGTATTTGTAGTGTAACATTTAGCTTATGCTTGTTTGTTAATAATAATTCGTTTTTATTAATCTTAAGTATGTTGTAATTAAACGATTTTTTCGTTTCTATATAATTACTTCTTTTGCTAAGTGCGTTTGCTCTATCGTTATCTTTGTCTAAAATATATTGTATTTTAAACTTGTATTATTTAAGTCTTTTTAATTATTGTATTTGTCTTTTGTTTAATTGCTTCGTAGTAGTAAAGTGCACAAGATTTTTATAATTTGTGAAAATCGTAAATTTTGATAATTCTTCTATATATACTCTTTATAACTTTAAGAAAACTACTATAACAAGTAGTTTTTTATTGTAAACATTATAATTCTATTTAATTAACAAAAGTTTTTTTGAGAGATATATTATTAAGTGTTATATGTCTTTATGTTTTTAACTAAAGCATATATCGATAATTAAATCTAATATGTTAATTTTAATTCTATTTAACAATCGCAAATTGTACATCTTTAATATTAACTTTTTCAAGCATTTTAATTTAAGATTTTAAAATAATTTCTCTTCTATAAATTCTTATAATTATAACGTATTTTTCTTAGTAAAATTCGTCAATAATATCGCGTTTGCTAAGTAGTTTTTAATAAACTTCTTGTTGTAATTTATAAAATCTAGAAAGAATTGTACTTTCTTAACATTTATTAATAATTTTTATTCTTTAATTGCTTGTAACTTCTTAAGATTTATGCGTACTTTATATTGTTCAACAACAAATTTAAGAAAGTTAACTTTCTTTTAATAAAATTCGCATTTCTTTAACTTAAGATGTAAGTTTCTTATATTTAAACATTCTAATATTTTGAAAACATAATTAATATATTTTTTCAAAGTTTTTAAGTAAATTATAATGTTGTCTAAGTATGCTATAATAAATTAATTCAAATATTGTTATAATATATTATTGATTATTTCTTAATACGTTGTCGAGACGTTTGTAAATTCGAACAACATTATTATATATTTGTATAATCTATATCGTATGCGAAAAGCTATCTTTTACTCTTTTTCTATTTTTATCTTAATTTGATTGTACACTTCTCGTAAGTTTAGTTTAATAAAGTACTTTGCTTCAAATAGTCAATTTTGAAGTTCGTTAATATTAAATAGTGAATATTAGTTTTTAATCGTAATATTATTTAGCTTTTAATAATTAATATATAAACGAAGAGTTTTATTCTTCTTTAATACAAAAAGAATCGAATATTTTGTCTATAATTAGGATTTTTTAATAAATTCTTTTTTTTTCGTTTTTTGTCAAGTATTTGCGAAGTACTTCGAGCTTTTTCTTAGATAAAGTATATATAGATTTAAACATAAATTGCTTGTTTAATTTAAATCTAATTTCGTAATTCTACAATTAATATTTAGAAAAAATCTCTATTATTTTCTTTTCTTAAAACAAATGCTTCCAATTGTTATATATTCGTAATACGTACTTTAGCGATTTCTTCGTTATACTAAATAGTTCAAAGCTTCTAGAAAATTCGTAATTTTTTTCACTTACTTTAATTTTGTAATTCGATTAATCTTTACTAATATTTATTAAGTCGAACTTTGTTAAATCGTTTTTTTGCAAAAATGCAAATTCGCTACTTGCGATTAATTTTTAATTAAATTTTTTATCTATTATTAAACGTTATTAATACGTAGATTAAATATAAATTACGTAATCACATTGCGCGAATCTAAGTACTTGTATATTTTAGTTAACTTCTAAATTGTGTTGCTTTAATCAAGACATTTCTAGAATAATATTATAAATAATTATTCTTACTATATTAAAGATTAGTTTCTTGTAATATTGCTAAATAGCTATTAATAGTAACTTCGTTTCTTTATTTACTTTTTTATTCTTATCGAGTAATAAGTTTTTATTTACAATTATTAAATTGTATGCGTTAAGCTTCTTTTAAGTAAAGTATCTTTCTCTTTTAACAAAAGCTTTGATTATAAAATTACTTATTATATTAGAATCGATTATTGCGATAAATTAACAATTATTGATCTTAATTAATGTGATAAAACATTGTGCGTATATTGTTAAGTTTAGTTGTTGCTATTAAGCTAACATATTGCATTTCTTTAATATACTCTTTATTAAAAAATTTAAACTTTTTCTTGTTCTTGTGCTACGACTTTTGCTTCGAACGTCTACTTGCGCTAAGTTTTTTTTTTATGCTAAATTAATAACTTTAGCTTTCTAAGAAATTAATTGACTTCTTCTTTGTCTTCTAAGTAAGTTTAGCATAAGTTGTTATAACATTTTGTTCAATTAAGTGTCGCATATTTCTTTGCTTTCTTTATCGCTTGTTTAGATAAATTAACACTACTTAGTTGTTGTTTAATTTCTTTGAAAATATCTCTTTTTATAATAATGTCGCTTTCTAGCGCTTTCTCGCATTTATTTACGATCTAATTTATCTATTGTTTCTTCGATAAACTAATTAAAGTCTTAAGATGTTTTGTAATGTTATTTAGATATTTGTAAAAGTTCTTTTAGTTGTATTTGTTGTCTAAGTTTGTTATTAGATAAGAATATAATATTTTTGATCGTTTCGCTCTTATAGTCTTATTAAGTATTTGATTAACTTCTTGCGTAAATACGAGTGTTTTGTCTAATAATATTTTATCTAGAACTTTCTATAACTAATCTAGATTTTTTACTAAATAGTAGTTGTTATTCGATCTAGTCTTAAGAGTGTTTGTCTCTATATTAATTTGCTCTCTAATGTTGTTTTAGCTATTAGATATCTCTTTTAACATAGTATTGATTTATCAACAATTTATTAAGTTTCGTAATCAATAATCTCTTGCGAAATAATTCGATTTGTCACATAAATAGCACGTTTTTTAGAATTTGTTATCTTGCTTTTCTCTAAAGTTCTTCTCTTTATATTGTTGAATAAAATCTAGTTTCATAGATGCAAATCTACGATAATTAAAATTACTATATTTCTAATTAGAACGAAATTCTCTCTACTAATATTTAATTATTAATTCAAAGAAGATTTTTATTCTTTCTTGAAATTGATTGTATTTTTTTTTATAACTTTTTTGTACAATTTGTTGTCGAAATCGATAACTATCTTAATAAGATCAAATATATCGTTAAGAGTTCTCTTATTATGTATAATTTTGTTTTTTAGATTATTTTTTAAATTTTGTCGAAACATTGTTATAAATGCGACATCGTTTCATTTAATTAAATTGACATATTTTTAGAATCTAACAATGTAATTTGTTGCAAAAATTCGTTAAATTAGATGCTAAATTACTCTTTTTATAATTTGTTTCTCGTTAAATGTTTCAAAGATTCTTCGAAGCTCTTTTTTGAAATTATTGAAGTTTGTGAACATTGTACGAGAGTTTTCGCTATTGTTCTTCAAGTATTTTCGTAAATTTAGCTTGAGCTAATATTAAGCTTTTTCTCTAAAAAATGTTAATGCGAAAATTGTCTTTTGATTCGTTAGAACAAAATAGAAGATAAAATAAATATTTACTTGCATAAGTTAATTCTTTAGATCAATACAATCTTTATAATAGATATTGGATTTATTGATTTTGATTTTGTTATCTTTTATAATTGATAATCGACATAATATTAATAAGCTAGTGTTTAAGATAGAGACGCATTGATCTAATACAAACATTCTTAGAATATTCAAAGTGTTACGCTAGTACTTTTTACGAAAATATCAAAAAAAAATATGCTATTAAAGAGATTTGTAAACGTCTTTAGACAATGCAAACAATTATTTAATAATAAGAATTTGCAATTTAAGCAATCGTAACAATAAATTAAAACTTAAAATAAGTTAAACACGATTTATAAAAAAGTTGTATTATAAAGATCTATATACTAAAGAGATCTCTCTTGTTTGTCTTGCTTATTGCTTTTTATTTACGATCAAGCAACGATAAGTTGTCAAATAGATGTTTTGCTTATTATGTTCGTTAGTGTCAAGATCTTGTTAAGAAGTTAAGCAAGTCACATGTTATCTTGGAACTTGAATAGTTTCGCCAAGCCTTCTTCTAAGGCTTGTAACACTTTGCTCTTAATATGTCTTTTAAAGACTTTAAAAAAATACAAGAGTTAATTTTTTAATTTAAATTCTTATTTCTATATATTTTTTTTAATTTATTTATTATTTTAAATTACTTTTTATTTGTTTAGACAACAATAAACTTAATAAAGTTCTCTATAAGTTTGTTGCAATATTAAGACAACTTAATAATCTTATATTAAGAGATAATTTTATACTTATTACAAAGATTTAAAAATTAATTTAGAAAGTTAATAATATTAAGTTTATTAAAGTGCAATACTTTTAATATTTTCGAAAAATATATAAAAATTATGTAGTAATAGAATTCTATAATTTTTATAAAGTTATTAAGTAAACTTGTTGTTAATATAGATATATCGAAAGAAAGTTTTGCAATCTTTTTATTGTTTTGAGATATTATTTTTAAGAGAATAGCTTAACAACAAATAGTAAAAATAACAACTACTAAGTTAAAAAAATTAATAATAATAGTTAATTTAAAAAATAATATTTCTAATTTGCAAATCTCTTTCTTTTTTTTGCAAAAATATTAAGAAAAAAATTTCTTTTTTCTTTTTAACTTTGCGTTGTTTTTTTGTTTATTGTTTATTGTTTCTTTATTTTCTTTATTGTTTATAAGTAGACGTTCTTAATCTATTGCTTCTTTTAGTTAATTATTGATCTATTATTAACAAATAACTTTGCGTTAAAGATTTGTTTTAGTTTTTATTAAGAAGAGAGTTTAAATAGCGTTTTTGCTTTTAAGCAAATAAATTAATTATATTGCTAAAAAGCTTCTTTTAATAACGTTATTATAGTTAGCAAGCAATTTATTGTTTTAACAATAAATACTAGTTACAATTTTGATAAAATATCTTAATTTTCGAATTTACAACTTTTATTGCTATTTTTAATATTTCGATTTTGTTTTTTCTTTTTTTGCTTTTTAATTTAATAATATTTTAATTTCTAAGTTGTTAATTTTGTGTTTCTAATTTTTAAAGTTTTTGATTTTGATAATTTGTTAGAATTAATTTGTCTTTTATACTCTTTTTTTTGTATTTTTGAGTTTTTGAATTTCTAAATTTCTAAGATTGTTTTTAGAGATACGTTGACAACTTGTTGTTTTAATATTTGTTGTTATAACTAAGTTCTCGCGTTAAACTTTAATATAACAAAATAAAAATAGAATTCTAGTTAGTAGACAACTATAACAACAAAGACTTATTGCGATGTATATATAAATCGCACTATATAATCTAGTAGTGTATTAAGTAGCTAAGATTCTAAGATTTAAGTAAGAGAGATCGCATATGTATTGCAGATAGATTGCTAATACTAATAGTAGACATTCCCAAGTCCATAGCTTAATATTATCTAATTACCCGACTACAATATTTTGAAGTCTAAATACTTTATACAATTAAGAGCTTTATTTGTAATTTTTAACATATTAGAGTTGCAATTATTTGATAAAAAAATAAAGCAAATAAACGCTTTTCTTAAAGAGAGCAATAATTCTAACAAGAGAATTTATATTAAGTTTATTTTTTAATTAAGCTTGCAATAGCAATAGTTACAATTAATAAATTAAATTGTTAAATCGACAATTTAAAGAAAATCGCGTAAAAAAGATATTAAACAAATAAAAAAAATCGTCGAATTAGCATTATTAATAGATATAATAAACGACAAAGTTAATGTCTATAATAAACTAGTATTTATTTGTTAAATTTTTAAGAACAATAAGATAAACATGTTTTAAATAGATTAGCTAGCTTGATCTTCTATTGCTTGCAAGAAGTTAAAACGTTTATATATTTGCGTTATTAAGAAGTGCGAGTTTAAAACTAAGTAAATATTACAACAACAAATCTAGAATTTCTTTCAATCTATATATTAGTCTATGTATTAATTATTAAGTTAGATTTTATCTATATTTTATAATTTATTTTCTATTTAGAATTTAGAAGTACTAAGCATGTCTTAATCTACGCAATTGTTACAATTACTTTAATCTTAATTCTAATTAACGCAATTTATACAATTGTTGTATTAAAACTAGTAATAGAGTATAAACGTTTACGTTGTTAATATATCTTAAGCAAATAATTAAACTTGTCTACTAAGAAGCATAATAAATATAAAGAAGACATTTTGTATCTTTGTCTAAATAGAAAAAAAAAAAAGATTGTTAATCTAGACAAATTAAGAATTTAAGCTAATTAAGAATCTAATATAAACGTCGCGTCTATAAGAATTGTTAATTAACTAAATTTAAAGTTGAGATCTCTCGCTAAAATAAAATTTCAAAATCTATTTATAAAGACGACGAATTATAAAGAGACGATTTTATATTATTAAATAATTATCAAATTAGACGTAAAAGAAGTTTGAAGAATTCTAAGATATTTTGTCGTCTTTAACATTAAGTATTAGAAACGTTTGTTTCTAAATATCTTATAACTTTATACTATAAACGTTATTATTAAAATTCAACAATTAATAATACAAATCAAAGATTTTAAGATAAGAGAAACAATTAGAAATATTGTTGAATTAAAGCTTATATATTATAGCGATTACAATCTTTTAATGTATTTAAAAGCGATTATTTTACTATCTTTAAAAGTTATTGTAAAGTCGAAAGATAAAAACTTAGACTTTAATTTAAATTTGTTATTTAATAATAAATTATTAAATATAAAGAAGATTGTGCAAGTCCTAATTATTACTAATTTTATAATACATTTTTAATAAATTTTGAACAAAATAATTATAAATTGTCTAAGTGTTTTGCGTCTTAAGAAGTTGATTTTCTTAATTTTTAAAAAGATAAACTTGAAATTATTCTTTGCTTTAGATAATTAATCTTCGCATTTAATGTCTCAAAAACACTTATTCTAGTTTTTTTATTTGTTTTGTTTAATTTATATTTTCGAAGACAAATATATAGAGATACTAGAGACAAATTTATTCCTTTGTTAGACAAATTAAAGTTATAGACTAGACGAATAAACTTAGAATTAGAATCAATAATTTTTATAAAAAAAAATAAAGTAAAAATGTTATAATTTCTCTACAAATATTGTTATTTTAATAGAAAAAATCTTATAGATTTTCTATGTATTAACTTTATTACTTATTAAATGCAAATAAAGTTAAGAACAAAATTAGCATCAAATTTAATCTAAAAACAATAATCGATACATATTAAATAATAACTAAGAAAGATAGTTAAGAATAAATTAGATAATAAAGTCTATAAGCTTGCAAAATCAATTAATAGAAAATTCTCTTAATAGAATGCGAGAGTTGTTATCGTTAACAAAGTTAAAAATCTTAAATCGAAGAACAAGTTTAAAGTAACGTTTAACTACTTTTAAGTGCATAAAAATTTACTAAATATTTATTTAAAGCTTTTAGCGAAAGTTTACAATTATTTATTAGACTCTTATTATAATTGTTTGTTTGCAATAGATCTAAAATATGCATACTATATTATTTCGTTGTATTAAGAGAATAAACATTACTTTGTTTTTATTATCTTTAATATTAATTAACTACAATCAATTAGAATGCAATAAGAATTACAATTAACAAAATTTACAATAACAAAACTAATATATAGGGCGTTTAAGTTTATTTCGTTACTTTAACCGAAGTTTTCGCTTTTTTACTTAAACAATCTAATTATCTCGCTATCTTTAACGTTTTATATAAATAACTTTTTCGACAAGTTTTGCGATTTCGATTATTAATTTATTTTTCTAAGAGATTTTTTTTTTTACGAATTAAGTAAACAAGATTAAAGTTGTTGTTTAAGAAACTTAAATTGTTTATAAACAAAATAAGAACTTTAGAAATTATTTATTTAATAAAAAATCTCGTTTATATGTTAAATAATTAAATTAAGAAAATAAGAAAATAATTTATATTTATAGACGCAATTAAAGTACGCGCGTTTTTAGAAACAATAGATATTACTAGACGATAAGTAAAGAACTTCTTAAAGATTGCTCGATCTCTATTACAATTAACAAAGAAAATAAAGTAAGAATAAAGTAAATTTGAATAGCTTTTGTTCGAAATACTACAAATTAAATATACTACAAAAACGACAATACATAACATCGACTTATTTATAATTATTTATTTTTATACAAATGTTTCTAGATTTAAGACAAAATTAATAATTACTTAATTTAAAAGAGAAGATTCTAGAAATCTCTTAATAAAGATATTTATATTTTACGACTTATTTATTTTCTTGTCAATTTAAAGACTCTATTTTATTTATAAGAAGAAGTTATGTTTAATAATTAAGTTCGCAAAGCGATACAATTATCTTTGCAAACATTCTTATAATTAAATTGTTATTTATATAGATTATCGACTTTTTATTTACTTTTTTAAGTTCGATCTTTATAAGAGAATTTATAAATATTAGGCAAATAAACTTAGAAGATTAAATGTTATTATTAAATATATTTTTGATTATTGAAACAAAGTTGTCGACAATCTATTAAAAACGATATTTAATAAGACGTGTAATAATTTTAATTTTATAATAAATTACAAATTAAAAATCTTGTTAGGATTAGAGCTTTAATAGCTAGTATGTAGTTGATTGACAAGAATACTAGCTATGTAGAACTAACTATGTACAAGAAATAAGTATAAGTACTATAGATGTCAAGACGCTAGACGTTACTCGTAGTATATTCGAAATTAGAGAGCAAAGACTTGAAGAATAATTGAAGAGCAAAATCTATCTAGTCTAGAATTGTAATACTATTTCTTTTTTTCTATTTGCGAGCTTTGACGAAGCGATATTAAATTTTCTAGTTAACGTTTCTAGTTAACTCTAGTTAATTTTGAGTGTTTGTTGAGTACAAGCTTCGATTAATATCGAATATATATTAGATATTACTTAGCAATTAAAACTAAAGTTTCTAATGCGCGTCAAACAAGAGAATAAATTTGTTGAATAAAAGAGAGTAATCGAAAATTTTGAAACAAAATATGCAAAAAAACAATAATATGCAAAGCAAAGAGCGTGCATGTTGCGAGCGATATTCTAGTTAATTCTTAACTATCTTCAATTAGTGTTGGACACGCTTATTAGATACAATTTGATATTCGAAATCAAATGTTGGGCGACTATTGAGCGACAAAAATCGAATTTTGGGCAGTTTGTTAAGCGACGACGAGGTCGATAAGGGAAGGAGGGTAAATAAATTTTAAGAAAACATCAAATGTGGAAAAATTAAAAGAGGTACAAAAGATTACTAATTCTAATTTTAAGAAGAGGATCTCGATTACGTAACGCGAAAATCGAGAGATTAATAGCAAGATAAAGATCGACCAATTACGTGATTTGAGAGGAGATCGACAACGACAAGAGGGGTGGCAACGTCAAAAAGTCGAAATTTGTCGAATTTTAACTATGTTCGAACACGTTCGTCTAAACTTGCAACACAAAGAGAGAAAATAACATAAAAGTGTCTTGGCAACAATTTATACGTAGTCGTGCGTATATTTAGAAATGTTAAGTCAATTCTTATCTAGAAGACATTTAGAAATAACGTTTATAAAATGTCTAATAGAAGTACTATAGAGGCGACGACAAGAATTGCGAATACATATTAAGTAACTCTTAACAATAATAATATATTAACAATGTGTTTTCGAGATCGATTGTAGATGCGACGACGAAAACTATAGATATATGTTAGACAACGTTTAGACGACAATAACAATAGAACGCAAAAACATATAGTGCGAATTATTCTACTTATTAGATTCTTAATTAGAAGACGTCTTAAATGTTTAGTAAGATCTTGTTGCGTCTAGATATTAATAATAGAAGTTAACAACAAAGTTAGAGCAATTATTAATTATAAAATAGTCTAGTTATTTAGATTTATTGTTGTAGTTCGTATAGCTTGTAAAGAGAATTTAATATTGTAATATTTTGCGTTTGTAATTAATAGCGATTAAATTTAGATTTATGTTATTGTTATTTTTGCGCATATTGTATCGTAATATCTTGATGTCTTTAATGTAGTAATCGAAATTGTTATTAATGTTATTGATAGCATTAACAAACGACAAGAGCTTAATTCGTTAATTTGACAAAAGTTTGCTCTTGTTAAGATATAGAAATTACAAATAAAATATTAGATAAATCTTTATTAATTCGAGCAATTTTAGTTCGTAGACGTAATTGTTAATTGCTTAAATAATTTTATAGAGATTTATATTTTTATGCTTTAAAAACTTGCATAATCGAGTTATTTTAATATTTTAAATATTAAGTATAATTTAATTATTAATTTTGAACTTTAAGATTGCAACGCGTTTGTAATTAGCAAATTCTATTTGTTTAATTTAAATTTAAATAAGCTTTTAACAAAAAAAGTTTCGCAAAATCTTAATTTTTTTAATAATTTTGTTAATATTTTTTATGTTGCAACGAACTTTAAGCGTAATGTTGTTAAAAAAAATTATAAATAATTTTAGATTAAATTGTAACAAATAGTCTTTAATAACAAAGAAAAATAATAAGTTAATAGATTTGTTAATATAATTGTTTGCGACAAATTTAATAATAGCGAGATAATTAACTTAATTAACTTAATTGTATTGCATATATATTCGAAGATATTACTTAAGAATAATATTAATATTTTTAATTTAATTGTCGATTTCTAAGTAAAATACGATTAATAATTTAGATTTAATTTCTAATCTTTTGCAAAAACGTTGCTAGAAATAAGCGATAAATTAAATGTCTTTATTAAAAACAATAATAACTAAAAAGTTCTTAATGCGTTTGTTACGACCCTAGCTCGTTATAGCTAATATATATTCTACAGAGCAGTCTATAGCATATAGTATGGTTATCTGCATACTCGACGACTTGGCAAATAAGTATTGCTCGATACGCTAGTAAGCGAGCTCGATATACTTGACAACAAATAGAGCAAGCAAAGCTTGATATATTCGACAACAAATATAACAAACAAGAAAAATCTTTTTTAGTATATAGATTCTCTAGACACGACTTTCTTATAAATTGTGTTCAACTTATTATAGATTTTTATTTATTGTTACTTTAATTTATTGAATCTTTTTCAAGATTTATTAAATATAGAAACTATTTATAATTGCAACTCTTGTTATTAAGTAATTGTTTATATTGTTTGAAAATGTCTACAAATTTCTTCAAAATACAATCTACTCTAATATTTTTGTAGAAAGTACTAGCATAACACTTTAAATATTTAAAAAGATATTTGTATCAAATTAACGCGTCTTTATTTCGAACACTAACTTATTAGCACTACGTCGACTATCGATTATAGAAAACAACAAAATTAGAATCAATAAATTCGATATCTATTATAGAGATTGTATCGATCTAAAGAATTAACTTATATAGATAGATATCTATTTTATCTTTTATTCTATTTTAGCAAATTAGAAGACAATTTTTGCATTAATATTTTTTAGAGAGAGAGTTTAGTATTGATTCAAGTCAAACTTACAAAAGTATCTAAAAAATTATAACGAAAATTCTCGTGCAATATTTACGAACTTCGACAACTTTAAAAGAGAATTTCGAAGAATCTTTAAAACATTTAACAAGAAACAAATTGCAAAAAGAATAATTTAGTATCTAATTCAACAAATTTTTGCAATAGACTACGTAGCTAGATTCTAGAAATATATTAATTTAATCGAATAAAACAATGTTGCACTTATAATAATATTTCGACAAAATTTTAAGAACAATCTAAAGAACAAAATTATATATAATAGAAGAACTCTTAGCAATATATTTGATTTTATCGAAGTAGCTATTGATCTCGACAACAAACTATATAAAAGAGCTATAGAAAAAAAATACAATCAATTTCGAGAAAAAGTAGAAATCTTTTTTAAATTAGCAATCGAATATTAGTAGAAAGAATCTTGTTCTAATTAGAAATACAATAATTTCAACTATTGTAAATTTGTATCTATAAAACTAAATTTTACTTAACAATATAAAAAAAAGAATTTTAGAGAAAAGCAAAATAACAAATTCTAAAAAACATATTATTTATATAGCAAATCGAATTACTTCGCAAAAGATTACTAATTATAGAATTTGATAAATTGTCGACAAATCAATATTATATTAAAAAAGATATTTGATAGTTAAAACAATATTAGAAAGCAAATCGATATAAAAACAAATATTTTCAAAACTAAATCGAACAACAACTACTATTTAATAAAAAATCTAGATTAGTTATAGAAAGTTCTAGATAGAATATTATTAGACAAAGTATTCGTATCTATATAGAAAATTAACAAAAAACTCAATAAAATTATAAAAATACAACAATTAAGAACGCTATATCTTTATTTAGCAACAAATTTAGACAACAAGTATAGCTAATAGAACTTTTACAAATATCTAGATAATATTACAAACTATTTTGATATTTTAGCTAGTTTATTAAAGAATAGAAAAATAAATCAAATTGTAAATAAATACAAGAAAGCGCTAGAAAGCAACACTACTATCGAAAAAGAAATTTTTGACAAAATCGAACAACAACTAAGCAATATAAATCTATTTCGAGAGAAGATAGAGAAAGCAAAGAGATACGCAACACTTAGTTGAACAAAATACTATAACAATTTATACTAAATTTATCTAAAAGACAAAAAAGAAGTCAATTGATTTTTTAGAAAGTCAAAATTATTAATTTAGTATAGAAAGAAAGTTTAGCGCAAATAGACGCTCGAAACAGAAATTGCAATATTAAAATAGAGAAAAGTTCAAATTTCTTAATAAAAAATATATTAGTAAAATGCAATATATTAGCTCAATAGTAGCAACTAAATTTAATAGTATACGCACAATATTTTACTATATTAATTAAGATCAATAATCGTCAATTTACTACAATAATCGATTCTAATGCGATAGATAATTTTATAGTTAGAACTTTTGTTAAAAAAGAAGAATATTTTACTTAAAAGAAGTCTAACGTATACAATTTAGTAATTGTAGATAGAAATTTATTATTCGACAAAAATAGAAAAGTAAACAAAGAAACGAAATTATTACTAATAGCTATTTAGCAATATTACAAGAAACTAATCTTTAATATAGTAAAAATAGCCACTTACGATATTGTTCTAGAAATATTTTGATTAAAATAATACAATTTAGAAATCGACTAAAATACACAAGTACTTAGATTTGCGCAATATAATTATATAATTTATATCTAATCTACGTATTAATAGCGTTCAATAATAGATAAAAGAACAAGTCGAAAATCGATCGCAAATAGCAAGCTTATATTTTTGCAAAAAAACAATCTAACAAAGTTCGATTCGACAAATATTGACAAAAATTAATCGAATTACAAAATTAGAATAAATAAAGAAAATTACGAATTTTTTGAAAGTCTTGAACTATCTAATATAGCAAAAAAATTGCTAAAGCATATATTATAAATATACAACAATTAAAAGTATTTGTTTCAAAAAAAAAACAATAAAGACTCTCTCTAAATATTAATTGTAAAATTACAAAATTAGACTTGAATTAAACAAGCAATTTATGTTTGAATTTATATATATTTTATTCGAGAAAAAACTCGAAGTACTTCGCGAATATCTAATAGAAAACAAAAAAAAAATTATTAAAAAATTTCAATTATAGATAGAATATTCGATTCTCTTTATATTAAAAAAGAATAAAACTCTTTGTCTATATGTCAATTATTGAAAACTAAATAATATTACAATTAAGAATCGATATTTACTATTTAATATTAGCAAGCTTCAAAATTAATTATTCGAAGCAAAATATTTTATCAAACTAAATTTACAAGAAACGTACAATTAGATTAGAATAAAAACAAAAGAAAAGTAAAAAACAATTTTTCGTATACAATATAGATTATACAAATACACAATAATATTGTTTAAACTTACAAACGTTTTAGCAACGTATTAGAAAATAATTAATAATATATTACAACAATATTTGAATCGATTTGTTATAGCATACTTGGACGATATTATAATTTATTCAAAAATCTTAAAAAAGTATATTAGCTATATTTTCAAAATATTGAAATATCTAAATATAAGAAACTTATATTTTAAGTTAAAGAAATGCAAATTTTATTAAAAGAAAATTGATTTTCTCGAATTTGTTGTTAAACAACACAAAATATATATAAATTTCGAGAAACTACAAGCAATTAGAGAATAGAAATTATTAATAAATATCAAGAAAATACAATTCTTTTTGAATTTTATAAACTACAACAAAAAGTTTATTAAAAACTACTTAGTAAACGCAATATTATTGACAAATTTTACGAAAAAGAATACGTTATAAATATAGAAATTCGTAGAAAAAAAATTATTTCAAAATCTTAAACTAAAATGCTTGAAGAAGCTAATATTAAAAATATATAATTTGCAATTGTTAAATAGAATTGAAATCGACGCATTAAATCTAGCTATCGATATATATTTTAGTCAAAAATATAAAAATATATAGTATTTAGTAGTATATTTTTTGAGAAAACTTTTGTTAGTCGAACAAAACTATAATATTTACAATAAGAAACTACTTGCTATAGTAGTTTTTTTAAAATTATAGAGAGTATATATAGAAGAATTATTAGAACTTACAATTTTTACAAACTACAAGAATCTTGTGCACTTTACTACTACGAAACAATTAAACAAAAAACAAATATAATAGTTAAAGAGACTAGAATAATACAAGTTCAAAATATAGTATATTTTAGACAAAGATAATAGCAAAGCAAACGTACTTAATAGAAGAAATAATTATATAGAAACAAAGAAATTGTTCAATTATAGTATACTTAAGATTAATAAGAACAAATTACTATTAGCAAACAAGTACAAGCTAAATACTATATTATAGATATTTCGAGATAATATAGAAGAATTTTTAATAGAGAAAAAAAAACTTTAGATATTTATCGATAAAATCGACAAATATATAAAAGAGTATTATAATAGACTATTGCAAAAGTATTCGAAAGTAACAAAAACTCTTTAGTTTTTATATTAGTATTGTTAGTTTCTACAAATAAGACAAACTATTAAGATATATATTAAAAGATATTTTAGCTATTAGCAAAACAAACATAATACGCACACAAATTATAGCAAAATTCAATATTAGAAACTATCTAAATCGTTATAGAATAAAATTACGATAAATTTTATTATTTAAGTTGTTTAAGTCGACAAATTTAGCAACTAAAAATAGATATAATTCGATACTAATAATAATTAATAAGTTTATCAAGTACTTATATATTATCGCATGCAAAGAGAAGTTTATTGTAGAACAACTAAAATACATTATATTGGACCAACTTATATAGTATTACGATATATTCAAAAGACTAATTAATAATAGAGACAAGCTTTTTATATCTAACTATTGAAAGATGTTTCTTTCAATATTAAATACAAGATTTCGAATATCTATTGTCTATTATTCGATTACAAATAGCTAAATAAAGAAAACAAATTAGAGTTTTAAATAGTATTTGAAATACTATATTAACAATATTTATAGCAATTGAATATTATTTCTATCTATAGTACAACTAGCACTTAATACAAAGATTTCGAATATTACTAAAATAATTTTATTTTTTGCCAATTATAGCAAAGAATTAAATCTTTTCAAGAAAGAGCGTACGCATCTATTAGTACAATTAATTATCAAAAAAGTAGCAACATTGAAAAAGATATACAACAATATCTCGAAAATACAACAAAGATCGATTAAATATTAAAACAAAAAACAAAAAACGATATCTTAGTTAAAAGAGAGAGATAAAATATATCTTTTAACAAAAAATCTTAAAACAAGAAAGTTAAACAAAAAATTAAATTATATTAAAGTCGAATTGTTTTTTGTCAAAAAAACTAAAAAATTAGTTAATTACAAACTCGATTTATTCAAAAATATTAAAGTATTTCTAGTATTCTATATATTATTGTTAAAATTAGTCGATTCAAGTATATCTATACAAAAAATATTTTATTATAAACTATAGAAAGAAAATTGATTTAAGATTAAAAAAATTCTAAAACAACAAAATTAACAATATCTTGTAAAATAAAAAGAGTACTCTATAATAGAAAACACATAAGAATCAACTAGCAATTTCGACAACTACAATATTTTTATTTAGAAATTCTATTAACGTTCGAAAAATTATTTAGTATAGCAAAAGAAAATCAAATAGTAGAAGATATCTTAATTAGAATATTTGCAACAAAACAATTTGGCAACTTTGTAATATTCGACTTCTTTATATTAGATAGCAAACACTATATTTTTTGCTTTGTTTTTGTATTGACTTTCTTCAATATCTTTTTATTGCAAAACAATTGCGTAATTACAATTGTTAATATAATCTTATTTTTTGCTATTTTAGAGAATAGATCTTCTCTAATATAATTTAAAAAAGTTTACAATATATTTATATACGATTTGTTTGCGCGAACATATTTCGAACACTTTAGATAGAATAACAAATCTTTTATAGCAATACAAAATTTGCTAATATAGCAACAACGTTTACAAACAAAATTAACAAATGTTTTGTAACAATCTATTTTGGAGACAAGACAAATACAATTTTGATAAGAAAATATAGTATATAAATATTTGCTTTTTGGAACAAAAAGATTTGAAAAAAAGAAATAGTATTACAACTTTAGCTTGTTATAGCTAATATATATTTTACAAAATAGTTTGTAGCATATAGCACGATTATTTGCATGTTTGACAACTTGACAAACAAGTATTGCTCGACACACTAGTAAGCAAACTCAATATATTCGACAACAAGCAAAACAAACAAAGCTCGATATATTCGACAACAAATATAGCAAACAAGAAAAATCTTCTTTAGTATATAGATTTTCTAGACACGACTTTCTTATAAATTGTGTTCAACTTATTATAGATTTTTATTTATTGTTACTTTGATTTATCGAATCTCTTTTAAGATTTATTGAATATAGAAATTGTCTATAGTTGCAATTCTTGTTATCAAGTAATTGCTTGTATTGTTTGAAGACATCTATAAATCTCTCCAAAGCACAATTTATTCTAATATCTTCGTAGGAAGTACTAGCGTAACAGCGTTAAACAAAATCGATAAAGACTTAAATTATAATTTTAACTTTTAAAGAGTTTATAAATATAAACTTTTTATTTTTGAATAATTTATCGATTATTACTAAGATATGTTAGAAAATCTTTTCTCTATAACAATATAATAACAAAGAGATAATAAAGTTGCAAAATATATCTTGCTAGTAACAATCTAAAATAGATAGAAATTTTAATAGATTATACTTATGTTTGCGATATAATTTAACATACTTGCAAATTAAATAATTTTTAACGTATTTTTTGACATCTAAATATAGTATAAGTTAATAATAGTAACATTGTACTTTTTTGAAAGTAGTTGTTCGACTTAAGTGTTTAACGCTTAATAATTTATGTTAAAATCTAATTGCTTCGACTTAAAGAATATTATTTGTAATATTTTGTTTTAAACAAACAAATACTTAACATTAGTTGTTAAGTATTCAATTATTATATAATTCTTAAATTCTAGCTTAATTGTTTTGCGAAAAATAGTCAAAATTTTTCGTTTACTAGTTTCTTTAATTTATATAATTTATTTTATCTTTTTATTATACAAATATGTCTTTAATATCTATTAAACAAGAATTTCGAAATTAAGTTTTGCTTTAGATTTTTTCTCTTTTGTTAAATTAATTACAATAGTAGACAAAAGTTAAGTTATAAAAGAAATTGCGAATGTAAATAGCTAAATTGTAGATAAAACAAATGTATTTAAGAAAAAGACAAAATCAATAGCTAAAGACAATAAAATTGTAGACTAAGAAATTGTAAATGCAACAATAACAAACAAAGAAATTAAAAGTAGAAATTTAATAAAGCAAAATTTGTTTTTTTAAAGTAATACAAATATTGCAAACAATAAAAATATAAGTAATTCTACGTCTTTGTTAATTGTTAATAAAATTTAAGTAAACTTTTTGCAAGCTTTTGCGACTCTTTTGTTAGCAATTAGTTTAAATTCGATAAAGTTTTAAAGCAAATAAATCAATTTTGTTACTAAATTATAAATAATACTTAATAGTAGCAAGATTAATACAACAACTTTAACTATGCTTAATTTTAAGTTATATTGTTTAAGAATTATTTGTTGTTAAAATTAATTGCAAAAATTGTTTTTGTTAAAGAGCAAATTTTGCGATTATTTAATTAAATTGTTTGACTTCGCGTTTAGTATATTTAATCGATAAATAATTTTAAAATTAAATTTGAACAAAAACTTAATTTAGCAAGCTTAACAACAATTGAGTTGCTTAATAGTTATAAAACACTTTAAATTGCAATAATTAATAATAATTTTAATAAGTTGTTTAACAAACGTATTAATATACTTTAAATGTTATTTCTTAAAAGCGCAAATAACAGTTAATAATTTTTTGTTGTAGATTTTGTAATTGCATTTTGCGAATAACATAGTTTTAAATATATAAACTATTAAATAAAGCAATTTATTTAAGCTTATTTTTAAGAGTATAACAACAATTACAAAATTAAAGATATCGCTTTCGATTTAAATCTTTAAATTGAAATCAAAATAATACAAAATAAATTAATTAATAAAGACTTTTTTAAGAACTTGAAACGCAAGATCTTTAAAATTGTTAAATTGTTATAAAAAATTAAAACTTTTGTTTTTAAATTTACTAAATACTAACAAAGATTTAGATAAATTTAAATAGTTATAAATAAATTGTTAATAAAAGTTAACAAAGTCTAAGAAAATCTATATATTGTATACGTAAATAAAAGCTTTTTACTTAAGAATGCATTTAATTTTCTTAAAATTTATTCGAATTTCTTCGATAATAATAATTAAATCTAAATATTTGACTTGCTTAATAAAAAAAGTATATTTGTTAATATTTAAATAAAGATTTGCGTTATAAAGTTTAGCAAAAACTTTGTTTATATAGTTTTTATATTTCTTCTTAATGTTATTGTAAATTAAGATATTATTTATATAAATAATATAAAAATTGTTTAGATAGAAATTAAGAGTCTTATTAATAAAAGACTAAAACGTAATCGAGATATTATATAATTTAAAAAGTATAACAATATATTTAAACAAATCGTAATAAGTAATAAAGACTATTTTGTATTTATTATTAAGACGCATTCGAATCTCGTTAAAGATAACAATAATATTAAACTTATTATAGTACTTAATTTTGCATAATTGTTGCAAAATCTTTTAAATTAATAATAAAATATTGCAATTTTTAATTGTTAGAGTGTTAAAATCTTTATAGTTTACGCAAACACGCAAACTCTTATTAGATTTCTTAATTATAAAAGTAAAAGCAATATATTATAAAATGTTGTTGCAAATTTAATTTTTGCTTTTTATATTATTTAGATAGACTCTAATAATTTTTTCTTTTTAATAAAAAATACTATAGATTTTCTTAGTTAAAGAAGTTGCTTTTGAAACAAAATTAATAGCATAATTAATACTTTTATTTAACAACAACTTGTTAGCTTCTTGTAAATTAAAAAGCTTAATTTATTGCTTAAACTTCAAATAAATTTGCTTCTTTAATTGCTTTAGATTAGAAGAATTTCGTTTAAACTTCGTATAAAACTTATTGTAATTATTAAAAATAATAATTGCAACATTTATTATAATATTGTTGTCTATAATGCAAGCTAAATATCTATTGTTTTTCTTTAATTAATCTAGTATAACAAAATGCTTAAATAACATAACAATTGTCTTGTAACTTTCTTTGTTAACAAGCTTTAAAAATGCAAAGATACTTATTTAATAAATATCGACTTTATTAAGAGACTTTGAAGACAAATATTCTAATTGCTTGCGTTAATTGCTAAAGATCTTTAACAATTATTAATTTAATAAACAATACTTTATACAATAATCGAAATTAAATTCGAGAAATTATATATTATTTTTAATTCGTATATTATGCTTTTTAATCTAAAATATATTAAAAATAATTGCAAATTGTTTTAGTTTAATTATTAAATACTATAAGATATTAATATATTTGCTAAAATTAATAATAACTTGAGCAATATAAATAATATTAGAGATAAATTTGTTATTAATTAAACGCAATTTAATAAAATTTCGAAGCAACATAATAGAAAGTTTATAAAGTTTAACAAACTTTTTATTTATAAAGACTCTATTAAAGATTTCGATATTAATAAATAGCATTGCCTTAATATAGCGTTTATCAAAAAGTAAATAAATTTAATTTGAACAAATTTTAGCGTAAAGATCTAGTTGTTAATTGTTAAGCAACTTGTTATTAATAACGTTAAAATTAAGTTTAACTTCGACGAACAAAGTTTTATTTTATAAGTTAAATATAGCTTTAAACTCTTTTATTGTTTTTTATATAAGCGTTAATTTCTATTTTAAATTGCGACTTTTATTAAAAATATTTAGTTTTTTAATTTGCTAAAGTTATTTAAGTTGTTATCTAAAATATTAAAGCAACTTTTTTCTCTAAGTATTGCTAATTTAAGATTGCTAATATTATAAGTTTTAAATTCGACAATTGCTTTTTTTTAATTTTAATTAATTTGTTTTTGCAAAAAATATTTGAGTAATTGAAACAATATCTCGAACGCAAGCACTTTCGACAAAGATTCTTTTTCTTAATCTTATTTTTAAGTATTTAAAATTATAAAATTAACTTTGTTTTAAAAGAAGTTTTTTGTTTAATTATTCGATTAATTAATTTGTTATTATAAGCTTCGAATTTACTTATAAGCTTGTGCGTAATATTTCGATTTTTATTTGTTTACATAATAGTAAATTTATTACGTGCGTTAATTTGAAACAATTAATAATCTTTTTTTTGTTTTATTCTAAGATCTATATTGCGTAATCGAAAGATTAAATTATTAATATTAATAACGTCAATTATATTGACAAATCGATTGTACAACTTGTCGCTTAGTCTTAAATTAAATTAATATATTTTTTAATCTTTAAATAGCTTAATGTTTGTTGCAATTAACGTAAATTAAGTTATATATTTGTTAAAGATTTTAAAAGACTTTATAACAAAATTAGATAATATAAGTTTAATAAAGTTTCTATATTATTAATTAAACTCTTCAAATTAAATATAGAGATTTGCTATTAATTTAGCTAATATATTATAAAGTTAAGCAAGATTGTTGCTTTAATTTAATAAACAATATCTAATATCTTTAAAGATGTTTTTTGTATATTTGATTATAATATATATTAACTTAGCTAGTTTGTTATTAAATATACAAAAACAAACTTTAAATTTAACAAAGAGCGTTATTTGTTATTAATCGAATTTCTTTCAATTATTTAAGAAAATAATTAAATTAAAGAATTTAATATTGTTATATATTAATTTCTCAATTTTGAGCAAGCTATTTCTATAAACTTTGTTAAAACGTTTGCGATTTTATTAGTTTAACTTGTAAAAAAATACATTATAATTGTTGCTATTGTTGCTAAGATTTTGACAAAACAATAAGCAATAAATAGACTTAAATTGCTTATAATAATTAAGTTTCTTAATTAATTTATTTTGTTTTTTGATTAGTATATTAGTTGTCTTCTTTTATGCTTTGTTTTTAATTTGCTTTGTATTTTGTTTTTTTTGTAGATTTTCGCAAATAATTTAAGCTTTGTTTAAATTTGTCTCTAATTGGATAATTTCTTTATTTCGATCTTTTCTATATTATATTAAATATTGTATATAGAAATAGACGTTGTTAATATACTTAAGTTAATAAGTAAGATTTTTAGTTATATCTTTAATAAATTTGTTGCTATATAAGAGCTTTGCGAAGTTTTTTTGAATCTTTTGTTAATAACAATTGTAATTAAAGAAAGATTAATAAGATAAAAATTAATTAATTTTAACTTTAGTTTTATGCTTAAATTTCTTAATAAATAAAGATAATATATTAATATTCTTAAGAAAGTTATTATTAAGTTTAATTAATTTAGAATTTTTAAAAACAAGTGCGAATAATATTTGCAATTGTAATTTTAACAATAACAAAATTTTAATACTTAATTAATAACAAAATTAATTTTAAGATACAACGCTTTTACGAAACTTAAAATTAAAAAAAAATACTTAATTCTTTATAACGAAATTACGACGCGTTGTAATAATAGATTTGCATAAATATTGTAAATTTTAATAATTATAAACAATAACAAAGTAGTAAGTAGAAATATAAACTTAAATAGAATACTTTATTTAAATACGTTTGTTTTATTTGAATATTATATACTTTATTTTGTTTAATTAATTTAATAAATATTAAAGCAAAATTATTAATATTAAAAACAAATATTGCTTAAATATTGTATTACGTAGTAAGCTTTGCGCAAAGTAAAAAGATATTATTCGAAAACAACAATATTGCAATATAAGTATTAATTTTAACAAGTTTGCTTGTTTATTTTAGCAAAATTACTAAATTGTAGTTAGAACAATTTGTTGTTTATTTATTCTAGTAGATTTATTATCTTTTTTGTAAGACTTCTTTTAACTTAGCGCAATAAAAATTAAAAAATATTTGTTTAAAAGATTAACGAAATTTATTATTGTTAAGTTATATATCTTTCTTAAAGATATTTATTGTTGCAACTTAATTACGCTTTGCAAAGCGTCTATTTTAGTAGCTTTATATTTAGAATTGCTTTAGTAACTTTGTATCTAAAGTTGCTTTAATAGCTTTATATTTAAAGTACATTCTAAAGGGAAAAAAATTAGCAAATAAAAATATCTTTAGAATACAATTCGCAAGATTGTTTCTAAAGAAATAGCTAATATTATATTAGAATTAGAGCTTTAATAGTTAGTATATAGTTAATTAACAAAAATACTAGCTATGCAAAACTAACTATGTACAAGAAATAAATATAAGTACTATAGATATCAAGACGCTAGACGTTACTCTTAGTATACTTGAGACTAGAGGGCGAAGACCCAAAGGGTAACTGAAGGGCGAAGCCTATCTAGCCTGAAATCGTAACAAATCTTGAGAAAGCAAGATTCGTTATAAATATAAAAGAATAAAAAGAAAAAATACAACGCATTTCTTAACTTCTTAAACTTTTCGCAAAAGAAAAAAGTTCTATATTAGAGAATATTTAATAATAATAATATGTTTGCTCTTATTGTTATTTTTATCTTTGAGTCGAATTTATAAGTTGCAATCTATAGATAGTCTATATAATTTAAGAAGATATGTTGTTATTTACAAAATAAAACTCTCTTTAACGCAATAACTTTTTAATTAGCGTTCGATTATCAAATAAATAAAAACAATACTATATAAAAGCATTATAGAGACTCTTATTTATTATGCATTTTTAAAAGTAAAATAAGAGAAATCTTAGAAAAAATATACGACAAAGACGAATATTAGACAAAGGCAAAAACATTAATAAAGCTACAAGAGATTGCGTACTAGCTAAAATAATAAACAAATATTAAAAAATATATTTAGAAATGCTTGATTTGTGCAAAGCACAATTTAATTACTTAATTGTAATTATTATATCTTATAAAGATTATCTATTTTTTTCAATTTATTAGAATAGATTTTATAGACTCTTTAGAGATTATCGTAGACAAAAAGAGATATATTCTTTATATAATTAATCATTTTAGTTAATTTTCAATACTTTATGTTACGAAGATTAATTAACTAAAGAACGTTATTAATTGCTTAAAAATAGTCTTTGTATTATATTAAAAATTAATTGCTATTTATTGCGATCGCAACTCTTACTTTAATAATTAAAAATTGCGCAACTAGCTACGCAATTAAAGAATACTTATCAATTATAACTTATTAAAATTATTAAAGAGCACAAAAATAATAAAGATTAATAATTATTTATTTAAGAACATTTTGCGAAAGAGTTTAACAAAATAAGATATAACTCTTTTTAAATTTATTAAATTTCTAAATTTCTAATTAATAACGTATTTAGATATATCTTTAACGAAGATTTTATTAAGTTAATTCTTATTAATTGCGATCTTTGTAGATATTAACGTAGTTATTATTATCTTAAATTACAAACAAGCATTTTAATTATTTTAGTCTTTATTGTACGCTATGTTGATGCAACAATACTTTAATTATAGAGTTTAACTATACAATATTATACAATAATTATTAAAGATTCGAAAGAAAAGCGAAGCAATTTGTTACAATCGAAAGATTGTAAAAGTTAAATTTAATTTCAAGAATTACGTTCTTATGTTTTAGAAAATTATTATTAAGTTAAAATCTAAATAAAGAGACTTTTTTATAATATTAAGATACAAAATTAATAAAATATTATATACTTTTAAGCAATTAAATATAGATAATCGCAAGATTCGAAATATATTTTATAAAAATTATTTTAAGCTATTTGTTTCGCAAATCAATTACTTGATTTTTAACAAAATAAAGAGCAATTCTTTTGTAGTTTATTAATTATTGTAAAGATCTAAACAATAAAAGAAGACGCAAAGAATTTTTTTTTCTATTTTGTAGTATACTATTCTTGCTTTATCTTTGCTCTAATGCTTAGTATTAATATTTATAATATTAATAATCGTAATCTATAAATACTTGTTTTTTGATTAAAATTTTTATTATTTTTTAATATTAAAATTTTTGTAGATATTTTAGTTTTTGCTTTATTTTATTTTACTTTATTTTACTTTAATTTACAAAAAATTTAATTAAGTTTCTTGTCAAGCAACTCTTACTTTTTTATTATTTTATTTTTATTTATTTCGAATTATTATATTATATTTTGTTTATTATTTTATTAACTACTAATTGATTAACAAATTGTTAGATACTATTACGATATTGCGCAATTAAGTAGTTAATATAGCTATAACAACAACATCTTGCAATGCAACTTTATCTAATAAAATTCTCTCTCTCTATTTAGTATAAGTCAAATTTTCAATTTTAAATAATTTTGATTATAAAGTTGATTTCAAAATTGCATTATTAAGTTATTGCAAAAAGTTATTTAATTAAGCAAATCTAAGTAATTTTGAAATTAAGTTAATTAACGTTATTTGATACAAATATAACTACAAAATCTTTAATTTCTTTTTAACAAAAATTAAGAACATATTTTTCTATATGCTTTTACAAAATTATTATATCAATATAATACAAATCTTTAATCAAAAAAACGTCTTCAAATAACTTAAGAATTTTAACAACAATAAAATTATTAAATTTGATCGCAAATCAAAAGATTGTATAATTAAAAAAATAAACAAAATTATTAAGAATTTTTTTTATAAAATAATAGATAAAATTTTGCTCTATAAAGATAAGAGCACAATAGCGATAAAGATTGCGTTTCGCACAAAGAAGTTTAAAAAATATAACAATATTTTTTGCTTAATACAAAGCGATCAAACATTAATAATAATAATAAAAATTAACAAATAATAAAGAAACAAGTTATCGCTCTTATTACAATTATATTAACTAAAATTACTACTTAATTTAATTTAATTTAAAATAATTTATTATTAAATAAAGTTTTAAGCACAATTATTTAATCAATTATTTAGCTAACAAATTAGCAAATTTTTAAAATCTTTAATACAACTACTAAATTAATTATTTAATTAAAGTTTATTTTTATTTTTGAATCTTCGATTAAATATTTTTAGATATTATTGTTTCTAGCAATTAAGCAAACTCGAAACATATATTTTAGCAATTAAGTAAAAACTTAAAAGCAAATTTAAGAAATAAAAAATCTAATTTATTAAAATACGTTATTTTTGTTAAACAATATCTTTGAAGAATTATTAAATTAAAATATATAAACATTGTTCGAATCTTCTAATAATAAAAGAACGTTTAAAAAATTTATAAAAAGAATTTTAAAAATAAAGAGTAACGCAACAATTTGTTTCGCGACTTTCGAATAAAGCTTTTCGCTCAATTAGTTAAAAATTACAAAAAACAAAAATACTAGCAATTATCAAATTTCGACAAGCATAAAAGAGTTTTTTTAATATTCGATATTTACTTCTACTTTTACTTTAGAGAGTAAAGTTATCTTAAAATCGAAACTAGAAGTTCTATCTTAATTCAAATATTCGTAGCAATTTTTTAAGATACTTGCGTTTGTTCTTTTAATAATAAATTACTTAATAAATAAAATATTTATCTAGTTTCTAAAATTAGCGAAGTTTACTCAAATTTTTAATTATTTAGTAGAAGAGATTGCGAACGTCCTAATATTAATTGCGAGAATTTTAATAATTATCGACTCTAAAAAAGCGAAAAAAGTAATTAAAAAAATAAAAAATTATTATACTTACGCTAGTTAAGTACAAGCAAATCACACTACGCATATATCGAGAAATTCGATGCTTTAAAGTATTATTGCAACTACGATTTTCGTATTAATTAAAAAGACTTTAGATACAACTTTTAAAGATATTAAAAGATTAAAAGTTACAACAATATATAAAAAATTAATTTAGATAGTTTTAAAGATTCGCGAAAGTGCGACGAAAAAAAACTAGAAAATAAGTTGTTTCTTAAAACTAGATAATGTTTTTTTTGCTTGTTTTTTGTTTGTTTTTTGCAATTGTTGAGACTCTTATTTCGAACAATAATGGTGTGTTTAGAAGATTTAGAACTAGGTAGTTTTAGGACTAGTTTTCCTAGGCGCTAAGAGAACTATTTAGGTTCTCCTGCAGTTTCCAAAATCAATCATTCTTTCTACCCACTAGAACCGTACTTAGTAGTTGTCTGTTTTCTGTGTTAGCCTTTGGATAAAGTTACTAGAGAAAATTCCATCCCGGAATTGATGCCGGCAACGGCTTTCTCTAAGTGCGTTGTATCGGGCCGGTAAGACGCCTTTGCCCAGGGCCCCAGACGCCAAATGCCCCACTAAGAGGGACTCTCATACGCCTGCCCTGCCTTCTAACACCCTTTGGCGCGAAAACTTGTGGGCAACGAAGAAGCTTATAATTTAGACGTGTACCCACAGCACTGCTCCTTAGGGCCTCTAATACGTGGTAACTGCCTCGTGCCGGTGGGACAAATGTGCTGCTCGACCATCGTCGATGCACTGGCCTTTTGAAAAACATAAAAATTCAAATTGACAGACGCAGCGCTTTCACAACGCTTGCCCGTGCTTGGCCTTATTTTTGTATTCCAGGTCTGCCAACAAATTACGGTGGTTTTGCATCCAAAAATCCATAGTAGTGCCTGGCTTGAAGCTATTCCAGTGGCAGAGTGACTGATCAGTTGAAATCACTGTGCAGGAAACGTCATACGGTACGCATCCGTTTCGTCAGTCCGGCGGCACGTTCAGCAATGGCGTAACCAGCTGTAGGGAAACCTAAGTCATGGCAGGCCCAGATAGCTTTAGCAACCTACAACAGGAGGGCTAGAAACGCAAATTGTTCAGGATCGCTGTGACACTCTCTTCCCAATTGGATCGGCCCAGCTTGTCGTGCTGACAGATTACTTACTTTCTGTAAGGATGTCTAAAGCCATCCGCATCCTGATCATCAATCCGAATTCGAACTCCTCTATGACCGACTCCCTCCAACAACCCGTCGAGTCTCTAGCCTACAACAACGTACGCTTTCTACTGAGCACTTCTCCAACTACATGCCGGCCGCCTCGTATCCTAG
>JAABUL010001421.1_pt1 | contig 45948 bp, 60 predicted proteins | sample 5559151 | NCBI WGS metagenome assembly JAABUL01 (sample SAMN10711876, study PRJNA513368) | rock metagenome | isolation source: Antarctica rocks | place: Antarctica: Victoria Land, Pudding Butte sud
CCAGTGGCTGCAGCTATCGTGATACCCATCTCTTCCACCACCTCCCAATCCCTTGTCCTCAACACCAGATGCTAAATCAGCGCCTGATTCCATGTACTTCACACACACTCAGACGGACGTCTGGAGGGTCCCATGAATTACTTACACTTACCGTAGGTAAGGGTTAGCACCTGCGCACCCAAGAATCAATGCGATTTTCAGCCATGCTGTATCTCTCATGGAATCTTGATACGATTCTCAAAGTTACAATTGTCTGTTTAAAACATTGTGAATGTTCTGCATATCTAACAGGTAGACAGTTAGACGGTTTTTGGTTATGTGGTATGACTGTTGCGTTGATGAGAAGTCGACTATATGTATGAGAGAGCGAAAAGGGGGGCAAAGCTTTTTGCTAGGCACCTAAGGTCTACCTTAAATATTAATCTCCAGGTCCCCATTGGACTGGTTAGTCATCTTCCGTGGCTCCCTAGTACCCTAACAGGTAAGGTGGCCGTATACCTGGTATGGCAGCCATAACGACGGTTTAAGGGTTACATATATACCTAATGAACCATACTCGTCAAGGTACAAGACAATGCTGAATCTTTGCATGATGTGTTCAAATGAATAGTAATAATAGAATAGCTGCATAACTTGTTAAATATGATTGGTTGTTATAGTCAGCTTTAGCGATTATACATGCTACTTCTTGACTTGGACGAAAATTACTGTGAGTGCTCAAGCATGCTGCCAGTTCTATGTATCCGACTCGGGCTTGGCTTCGCCTTTCGCAGAACAGTGAGTCTCAGCCTCATCTTCGTACCTGCGCTCATCGCAGTTCGAATTGTAAACCTAGCTCTCAGCCTTTCTCTCTCTAGCAAATTGTATACATTTTCAATGTCAAGATGTTTCAATCGTACTGTGAAAGGTCTATTGACTCAATAATCTTCTATCCAGCCGAAAATTATCCCAACGGGCTCAAATGTATCGAGATTGGGTTCAATGGCGCTGCTGAAAAGTCACATGTTAAAGAGGACCAGCTTGATGACACGACAATATTAGATTGGCTTCACAAGGTCTGCCGTCATCAAGGTTTACACGCATTAACCACTGACTCATACAGGACGTCGGACGTGAGGACGGTTCGAACAATACGGGTGGCCTCCGATTGATGTACATCGAACATCCCATCAGCTATGAGTTCAGCCCGGAGGGATCGATGAGCTGACATGGAACGCAGCATGACTGGTCGAACAAGGCAATCGGATCGTATTGACCAAATACCTTTCGCGGAAGCAACTTTCAAGGCTCTGGTGCAGGATTTCGATCTTCCTTTCGTATACCCAGCTACTTTATCCACCATGGTTACCTCATTACGCCCATATCAAATCCAGAAATCAACACGGGGCCGATCTAATTTGTGGGTCTGCCTACTTGACTCCCTGCGTACCTATTAATTTGCAGCGCGCAGCATTCATATCCCGCACTTATGCCTTCAAAAGAGCAGGCCATGCGCTAGCACTGACTTACAATGCACGAACGAAGATTACTTCTGCAATCATTCAAGGTTCAAGAGACACCAGTTACTACGGCAAGTTGAGTGGGTATCTCAAAGAGCGGGCGGATCTGGCGGTTCACCCAGCATTTCTACTTCTCTGTGCTGCTCAGCTTGAGTACGAGATGATGGATGAGGATTATCTACCTCTAAGGAATGACATGATAGATATCGAGAAGTGGACGGGACATGGATCGCTGATCAGCAAAGGCAATAGAGACAATCTCGACTCATTTCAGGACCTGCCAGCCGTCACGAGAAGTTTGAACTTGTTTTCATCAAAGGTGATCAGAGAGACGGAGAGGGTGAAGTCTTGCTTGCTTCGCCATGATCGCATAGTCGAATTCATTGACAACGTTGACAAGGCGATCTCATCTCAAGGCCAGCGGGGTGATCATTCCAGGGAAAGCACCAAAGAAGTGATGTCTCTTCCACACCAGAAGGGTAATCGGGCCGGGAAGAGCGCAGAATTAAGACAACATGCCGAATTTCTTGCCAATGGATGGAAATGTATGCTCCACAGATATGAGGCCTTCGAGAAGAATATGCAAGTGCAATTGGCTGTAGTAAGTGACTCTCCTAGCATAGAACGGGCGCAGTGCTAATGCGCTCTCGAGCTTTACAACACTGGCATCCAGCGAGACAGCAGGCTGAACTTGGACGTTGCAAGATCATCCGCGAGCATCGCCGCGGCCACCAAGCGCGACGGCTCTGTCATGAAGAGCATATCGCTACTGACGATGATCTTCCTGCCCGCAACCTTTGTTTCTGTATGCAGTCCATGTTGTCCTAACCAACGAGCTGTACAGAGTTTCTCAGAAAAACCATAGCTGCATGCTTCACGACTTGAATAGTGTGGCTAACATATTGTTGACAGACATTGTTTGCCATGCCACTATTCAACTGGGGCGCCGATGAAATTTCTGCCATCGCAACGCCCCACGCGTGGATCTATCTCGCGGTTGCTCTTCCGCTCACCATTACCGTCGTCGCTCTGTGGCTCGTCTGGATACGATGGACCCGCCTACTACGACAGAGAGATGATCGTGGGGAGGTGCCAGAGAGCGCATCCTACGCCGGAACTAACGAGGTGAAGACGGCTTGCTATGTTTAGTGCAGAATCTTAAAGAACCAATTCTGTTTGATCCCTATGAGGGAACTTCATAGCGAGAATTATGAACGATACTTGATGGTAATCTTTAAATAGCCGAAAAGACATCTAATGATGAAACGACCCCACTAGGTACTGTTGGTATCTGGGCAAAAAAAGTTTATGCTTTATCATTTATTTTTCAAAATCTCATACTGTTAGGGAGCTTGGCCCCAACCAACCGGTCAGAAAGGCTGCACCCGGCAATTATATTAATTTTATTTATAACAAAATGAAAATGTTAGTATATATATAATAAACAATGATAAATGTTTCAAGATGAAAACAAAATATTCACGTTATCGTAGAATTTTGAGCTGACCTTGAGATCATCTGATTTGCAGGGTTGAGTTATGTAGTAGGTACCGTAGCTCACATGGTGCAAGGCTGCAATTTGCAAAGCTTTCGAAAGAGAACTTCGTTTCCTAATTCATTCATTCATTCAGTTTACTTTACCCACGCAGGCACTCAGTTAGCTATGCAGGCAAAGCAGTCGAGCAGGTCAGCGATTGGTTATATGTACTACTACATGATGAAGTGTAGATCTGATAATTGTCTAAAGGGGTGTTTTCTACAACAGAAGGCTATGTTTCGTGCCGCAATTGGCGCTAGCCCCAATTAGGCTAGCGGACTTTGTAATGGCACTGCAACTACGGAATACATACCTCCGTACTATGTTCCTAATTGGACGACTACTCCTCCTGCTCCTACTATTGCTCCTACTACAGCAGCTCCTGTACATACTTGAATTGACACGTACCGTCGTCGTACCTGTTCACACGCTACCTACTCCTCGACAACGTTACCTTTACTTAGCCGTGTACATAAAACGACGCGTAAGCTTTCTTAATAATTACTCGTAAACCATTTTCGCACTCGAATTAGGTACCAGTCATAAAAGCAACACGGATTCCCTGAGGAGTTCTCTGGGGGCGAAAGATTTCTACTGGCTCACCCCCATTCATTAGATTTCTAGGATGCTTGCTTCTCATTAGTTTACACCACCATTATCTATTCTCGTGTTCGCTCTATTTAGTTTAACCCTCACTTTGGTGGATTTTCTGGCAATCTCTCGAGCAATCATCACTATCCTACATCCCCTTGGTTTTTCCAGCCTTCGTTTGATACCCGAGTCATAAACCCGATCAATTTGTGATTCGGGCGTGAAGATGGCGCAGAACACCACCCCAGCATCCCAAAAGAATATCGTCATCCTTGGCGGTTCCTACGGCGGCGTATCTACTGCCCACTATCTCCTCAAGCATGCTGTCCCCCACCTGCCCGACAAAGAGTCGTACCAGGTCGTCATTGTCAGCGCCTCGTCGCAGGCCATGTGCCGACCCGCTTGCCCTCGTGCGCTGATCTCGGACGACATGTTCCCACAAGAGAAGCTCTTCGTAAACATCCCGAAAGCATTTGAGCAGTACCCCAAGGGCAGCTTCCGCTTCATTCACGGCACAGCAGCAGAGCTTGACCACACAAACCGAACTGTCTCTATCAGCTTAGCGATCGGCAACACCGAGAAGATCGATTTCTACGTTCTCGTTATCGCCACCGGCGCATCTACGCCTTCTCCCCTGCTGGGTCTAAACCGGGACGAAGATCACCTACGAACGAACTGGACCGCATTCCGGCAAGCACTGCCGACTGCAAAGAACATCGTCGTTGTTGGCGGAGGTCCTGCAGGTATCGAGACAGCCGGTGAACTCGGCGAATTCCTTAATGGCCGCGCCGGTTGGTTCAGCTCGAAGTTAGCGAACCCCAAGGTCCCTGTTACTGTCGTGAGCGCCGGCTCAAAGATACTGCCCGCCCTCCGACCCACCATCGCGAAGAAATCCGAGGAATATCTCGCCAAAGTCGGCGTGACCGTTATCAAGAACGCGCGAGTCAAGACCGTGACGCCACATGGCGCAGGGACAGACAGCGCCACGACCAAGGCAACGCTGACACTCGAGGATGGGAAGACGCTGGATGCCGACCTCTACATCCCCGCGACCGGCATGAGACCAAACACCGGTTTCATCAACGAAGCGCTCCTAACGACAGACGGCCGTGTCGACACCAACGCCTCGACCTTGCGTGTCGATAAGGCCGGGCCACGCGTCTACGCCGTCGGCGATGCGGCATCGTATGCACGGCCTGCCATCCATCTCATCCTCAGCGCCATCCCCGTCCTCTGCGCAAACATCAAGCGCGATTTACTGCTGGCCTCTGGAGATGAGAAGAGCTCCGTTGGTGGGGACCGGGTGTTCAAGGAGGATACTCGCGAGACGCAAATGGTGCCGATTGGAAAGAGCATGGGGGTTGGCGCGGCAATGGGGTACCAGTTGCCCAGCTTCATGGTGTGGCTGATCAAGGGGCGGGACTACTGGTTGTGGACGACCGGGGGGCTATGGAGTGGGAAACAGTGGGCCAAGGAATCGTGATGAGGATGATTTTCCGAAGAATTTCCAAGCTATTCGGAGGTAGGAGATAGACGAGTAGGTCCTGGCAGTTTAAACCCGGTCAGTGGGCCTGGTGGATGCCATCCAACTTGGCACGCCACCAAACACGGGATGCTGCAATACCGCATGGGATACAAGCTCTCAAGCTCGATAGTCGAGCACGAGTTTGGTGGAATCGCCTTGGCTTTCCCATTCTCTGTGTTGTTTTTTCCTGAGCTCTAGATTAGTGGGATTTCTTTTTCCAGTGTCATCCTCCTAGCGGGCGTGGGTAGTAATGATAAAAGGCAAAGCGAAGAATCGCATTTGATTGAATATCGGCTCATGTCTGGATCTTGGATGGTGCATTGGCCACGTACTCTTGCCTGGTATTTTCTATCTAGCAATCTGGTTGGTTCACCCACTCAACCTGAACCCCTTCCCTGGACCGGCATCACCCGGCGTTCCACCGGAGGAGTCCTCATCATCCCATCTTTCCAGTTGCGCCCGCTACGTTGTGCTGGAGCCCGTCTCACACGTGGCAATCGGTACGCATCGAACGGAATTCCTTAAGCACGCTCATCTTAACAGCCGAAGTCAACAGACAGGAGATCGCCGTGCCCGGGCCTTTTCTCGACTCATCGACCAGACTTTGCGGTAATATGTCCACGGCCTGAAGGGTATGCTTTCACCGAGTCAAAATTGGACCACCCCATTGATTTCTTCCTTCCCAGCAATGGGACCGTCGATCTCCCTTTCACCAGGGGGTACATCGTCGGCTCCAGTAGACATAACCTCATCATCCTCCGTTGCTTGCTCACAGAGATTTTGGATCTCCCTGCCAGAAGGCACATCGTCCCGCCTGAGGGCTTTACCATGGCGTGGTGGGTTGGAGATAGCCCTAGGATTGAGGGACTGCCTTTGTCCGAAACTGCCCACTTGTGGCTGCTATGGCTTGTCCACAAGGGCTAGGAGCCTTGCCGGGCTCATTCCGCCTGGGTGTGCGGCGAAGAAGTGCCAGCGCCCTTCTCTCGCAAGTTAACCCAGATCCAAGGCACACACTGCCACTAACGCCTTCATTTGGTGGAGGGAACGCCGGCCGCGTCGTCATGAGGAATTTTCTTGATTGGACAGGTGGGAACGCGTTGGACGTCGCCCAGGTAGAGCCTGCGCCAACGCAGCTCACTGGGGCCATCGTCGTCGTGGCTGCGACGCCGAGGATGAGAAGACGAATGATTTGAGTTCCGGTGCTCGTGTCTCAGCTAGTGTGACATGGCTCAGAAAGCGGATCACTATCAGAGTCTCGGGGAATCGAGGCCAGAGTGGGAGATTGAGGGTTCTGGGCTTCAAACCAGGCCTGCCGCAAGGATTCTCAGTCGCGGCGGGGCTGACGACAGTGCCGTGGGTGGGAGGGGCCCGAGCGATGAAAGGAAGCTGTTGGGGAAGAATTAGAGAGGAAGAAGACCGAAAGACGGGGGCGCGGGCACGGTTTATGAAGTAATTCACAGACTACGCGGTAACGCGACGCGCTGATGACGTCAGATCGATTTTCAGAAGCTTGCTACGACAGTACGACCTACCGTAACAACGTTATCTAGATCCTTTATATTGGCAGCTACCATTTCCAAGAAGCGGACTCTAGACAGCTTCTTCACCCCAAAGTCTTCAAAGAAAGCTCGTCTTATCGAAGACATTCACCATGAGCCTGCCAACACAGCCGACTCAACCCAGTCTGAAAATCAATTGCAACCATCATCCCAGCACTCTACTTATCCCTTCCCAATCCCTCACCTCCGACCCCAGATCACCAACGAACTATCCGCAATCCCCGCATCGTCCGGTAAAGAAATAAATAACAAGCCCGACCTCGACCTCCTCTACTTCCAACCCTACATTCCCAGAAAAATCTCAACTCCCCTCTTCAACTTCCTCCGCTCCTCCCTCTTCTTCTACAGAGTAAAATACAAGATCAAGCGCGGCGCCATCGAAACCGAAATCAACACTCCCCGCTACACCACGGTCTTTGGTGTCGACTCCACCTCCCTTTTTACCGCCGATGGCGCCGTCATCGACTCCATCACCAAATCTCCCATCCCATCCGACCGCTACAGTACGTACCAACCTCGTCCCATTCCTTCATGTCTCGACGAGCTCCGCAAGCGCACGGAAGAGTGTACGGGCGCAAGCTATAATTTCTGTCTCGTAAATTATTACGCTTCCGGCGTAGATAGCATCTCCTACCACAGCGACGACGAGCGCTTCCTCGGCCTATCGCCCTCAATTGCTAGTCTCTCCCTCGGCGCCAACAGGGACTTCTGCATGAAGCACAAGCCCGTCCCTCCTTCGACTAATACGCCACCACCGTCCGCAACGCCATTGTTATCCAAGCACAAGGACAGCGACAAGCCGCTCAAGCTACCCCTTACGAGCGGGGATATGGTGCTGATGCGAGGGAGTACGCAGGCCAAGTGGCTACATAGTATCCCTAAGAGAAAGGGCGCCGAAGCGGACGAAGGGAGAATTAATATCACGTTTCGGCGGGCGCTGGAGAAGGGGGGAACGGAGAATTATTATCGGTATAATGTGGGGAGCGGGGTTGTTTGGAAGTGGGATGGGGCGGCCGGGGAGATGAGGGAGTGGGTGGGAGTAAAGGAGGTTGAAGCTTTGGGGAGGTGAGAGGTGCTGACGGAGCTGTTTAGCTCCATTGGGAAGCTGGTCTGGTCTCGACTGTGGAGGTAGAGGGTTTGAGGGGTTTCTGGGGCCCAGGGGGCGAACGGATGAGGATCGGGCGCGAAGAAGAGAGCCGACGGTCTCAATTATGATGCGTATTACGGCAAACGATCAAGTGCTGGTGGAAGTTTGTTGAGTGAAATAGTTGAGGGAGGAGGCCTCATGGTGGTGGCGCAATGGGTGGGGGGTTGCCAGAGGCTTGGTGGTGGTGGTGGTGCGTAGGGCTGTGGACCACAGATGTCGCAACCTTAACACAGACACACTTTTCAGAGACATCGTCCCTCGTCGCGCATTGCACCTTGGATTTGGGTGAGTTCAATGACTATTCAAAGTCAGTGGAGGTAGCTTCCGTCACTCTGCTTAGGCGCTACTCGTCCTTAATTGATACTGCTCACCACTGCTCAGTGCGTTGTTTACTATGCTCTGGCGTCGCTGATGGTATTGCTACTTCCATTTTGGTGTGTTGAGTGTAGAATTGTCTAATACCTTTCGCTGGGAGGCATCTGTTTATAAAAGAAGCAGCACGTGCAAGTTGTTGTCGCAAGAGTGAACAACTAATACTGCAAATTGCTTGAAGATAACGCAGTCCTGAGCTGCTGCCTCCTTCCTACCATGTATCTTTTGAAGAGACATGGAAATAACTTCGCAAACTGGTAGTGATGTCTTGATGATCGGGCTCTCTGGTTCTACTTCAGCTGGCAAAACTACTCTCGCACATCTCTCAGACACGTAATTCCCAGTATCACTCTCATTTTACACTTCCATCTGACTTTTGCAAGGATTTCGAAGACTTACCTACCGTCAATTGCTATCTTGACTGCGACGGACCCCAGGGCGCTGACCTCCTCGCATGGTCCAAACACTCGACTACATCAAAACCAACTCCGGAAAGACGCCGCCCGACTTCGGGAGCCGGCAGGCTGATGTGTTCCCAGGCCAGGAAGAAAGAGCGCTGAACATGGTACCTCCGACTAAAGCTGATGGAGCTATGCGAGAAGGTCAAAAAGGTCCGGCTCGGCATTGGGTGCTTCGAAGCTTGTGATTGTGGACGGTTTCATGCTTTACAATGTCGAGAAATACGGAGAAGAGATTGGATGCAAGGTTGTTCTTACGGCTGATCTACGACACAGCGAAACATAGAAGGATGACGAGGTAGGGCTATGGGCTGGAGGCGAGACCCAAGGAATTTTGGAAGACGGAGGATTACCTTGAAAAGATGGTATGGCGGAATTACGTGGCAGAGCATGCCGCATTCTCCGAGAACGAAGATGTTGAAGGCTCTCCGGACGAAGCGAAGAGCGCGATGGCTGGCATTGAGCTGCAGCCAGCGCTCGACGTTGATGTGGAGACTACATTATCCTGGGCAACTGACGCTATCGTACGCTCATTGAAGCATAAGCTATGACATCCTAGCGGTTGTGGGAGCCCTCGATACCTCCCGCTTGAGTCGACGGTACAGCCAGGGAATGCGAAGAACACATGAGTTTGGTGGCAATTAGTAGGTACCGTGATATCACTAAGTTCAAGCATTTCATTTTTGTATATATGAGCATTCTTGGCCGAAGCATGGCATTGATCGTGTCAGTCTTATCCATGAGCTCAGCGTCGCCTCTCTCTGAGTGCTTAGCTGCTCCACTTGCCTTTGTCATTCGGGCTCGATAATTTTGTGCATTAAGGCCTTGCTCGAATACTTTATAGCGAGCACATCTCGCGCTTCTTTACGAGCCTACCATCTCCTGATTGACTTTACGAGAACTTTCTGATCAGTTGATCTTTCGTGTGGCAATAAATGCCGTCTCACAAGACCAGAAGTTCTTACTGGGTTGCTCCGTTATGAGAACCTGGATCCCTATCACGGTTTGGTCGACATGGGTCTAATAAATTGCGGGAGGAAACGGATTAAGAGAGAGCCTTGAACAAAACGAAGTTGACTGAGCATATACAATGCGCTAGTGGCCTGGACGTCAAGGTCGAGAACTTCCATCTCAGTCAAGCACAGGGCCACCTGTTCTGCTTCGCACGAGTACTACTGCCAGTCAAGTCTTGATATAAGGACGGGACGAGCGGTAGTCTGGACGAAGGCGATGGCAATATAACGAGGGGTTTGAGGAAGATAGAAATAGCGGCAAGACACTGCTAGTTGTAGCGCACAAGAAGCCTTGGATGAAGTCCTATGACCGTTTGATCGTGTATCACGGAACAGAGGCAGGGAAAACCCGAGGAAAATTTGACATGAGGTTGAGTTGCAATTTGACACGCCAATTGCCTGTTTAAAGCAACGAATGACTAGCTGCGTAACACCGATGTTGAGCAATCTTCTTTCGGGACGCGACTGTTTGGTGCCACCGTGAATTGAATATCGTATAGTACTGTGTGCACGTGGAGGAGACGTCTGTTACGGCCACCATACCGAGATGATTGTCAATATCGAGATGGAATACATGTTAGGATCCGACCTCCCAGTGTCGTCCTCTCTAAGCTGTTTGGAGACTTGACCAGAGTGTGTAGCTCGACGAGACTCAGAGTTAACATACATCAAGAGCGCGCCTGCTTTCTACTAAGCAATATTCTAGAACCAATCAGTCGAAGTTGATTCGTTCACATCCCATTTGACCTTTTGGACCGATGATTTCGATTCGAAGATATCATTCTGCTTTTGCGCTGACATTTTTTGTGCTAGCAGACCATACCATAGGTCACAATACAGAAAAGGGCTATGATGCCAGTCTGAGCCCAAAAAACCTGTGAGCGTCTGTAGAGAGCAGTCCCAACCCAACGATCCCTCCCATCCCTCCACGCACCCAACCCTTTCTTCCAAACCGCATATCTCAGCATAACCACCAAGACCTCTCTCTTTCACCGGCCCCCTTCACAAGCTATCCCCGCATCAACTCCCCATACGCCTCGCTTCCGCTCACTACCTCACCCATTCACTCTCGAAACACATGCGCGCCATCCAACAACTGCGGCTTCTAACCTCTTCCAACAGCTTCAAGAAATATATAAAAAAAAAAGCTCACACCAACAACACCACGGCACACCGCCAACTCCCTGCAATGCGCAGATGCCAGCTCCCCGTCGAGAAGGAAGGCATGGTAGGGAGGGGAGTTAACTAGCTGCTATTCCTAGGCATATAATTCTAATACTACCTACCTACCTACCTACCTTACATACTCCACAAATCCATCACCTACCTTACCTTACCATGCACCCCCTTTCCCCTTCCATCGTAACCATCTGAATCCAAAGTTTAACAGGAACTAGAAAAGAATCATACTCTTGAGTACATAATACGTTTCCAAACGGATCGAGTTCGTCGGGAAAAAAGTGGCAGGGTGGTTTTGGATCTGTTCTGTTGTGCCCGTTTGCGTGGAATGGGGGATAAGAGGGGGGGCGCTTGGAGGTGTAGAGGGAAGGAGAATAGTAGGTAGGACGTGATTAAGTGAGACTGAGTAGTTGGTATGCTTGACTGTTGGCGAAGAATGTGGGGTTACGCTACGGGGACCAATTAATCAGGTACTATCGTGACAGCGCCCGGATGATACTTCAAGAGAGTATAAGAGGGCAGTGTAGGTTTTTTTTTTCGCAAAGGGGGTGCTTATGTAGATGGGTAAAGTAGATTTACGGGTTTGGGAAAACGGTGGGGATGTGAGATGGTGAGATGTGGATGGAGGAAGAAAGTGTGAGTGGAGATGGGCTGGGGATGTGGAGATGGAGATGGGGATATGGGGGTGGTATGAGAAGGGGTTGTTGGGATGGCTGCGTTTGATTCTGGGATATTTGCCTTCTGCGCCTCTCACTCTCAGCACTCTCAACATGGAGCAAAGCAAGCAGCTCAAACATCAAATAAGCCTCATCACATCTACCTCGAAAGTGCAATATCATCTATGCGGAGAATCATTTTGACGGTTTCCGCCGCCAACTCCACCGCACTCGTGCTCACCAGCAACGGCTGCAACACATTCTCATCCGCAATGTTGTTCTTCACCCCCCCACTCCTGATACTGACACCCGCATTCTTCTCCCCAAATTCATGCCTATGCCTCAAGTCCGTGACGACCTTGATGCTGTTGAGTCCCGCGTTTTCGGCCAGTGTGGTGGGGATCACTTCCATGGCGTCGGCGAAAGCTTTCCAGCAGATGGCTTCGGTGCCGGTGAGGCTGCGCGACTGGTGGCTTAGGGCGTTGGCGATGGCGATTTCGGGCGCGCCGCCGCCGGCGATGAGGGCTTTCTTTTTGACTAGGCATCGGATGACGCAGAGAGCGTCGTGGAGGCTTCGCTCGGCTTCGTCGAGGATGAGAGTGTTGGCGCCGCGGCAGACGATCGAGACGGTTTGTCCAGCACCTTTGTGCGTGACGCCCGTGACTTTGACGATACGCGAGCCTGAGGCCTGGGCTTCTTCGATGAGCTCGGCTGAACCCAGCTTGTCCTCTGTGAAAGAATCAATGTCTGCTATTGGTTTGCAGCCGGTGCTCTAAGAAATGTTAGTTGTCTATTTCAAGATGATTGGGAGCCGAAGGTCTACTTTGCATATAAATTCTACTTCATCTCTTTCTATATCCTTGACTGCTAGGATGTTGAGCTTCGCCAGGAAGTGTAGACTCAGGTCGTTGACGGCGTCCCTCAGGATAGACTTTTGTATTAGTAAGACATTACACTTGGCTTTCTTTATCTTCTTGACCAAATTTAGTAGATAAGTCCGTTCTTCCTTCAATATCTTATCCATTTGCCGATAATCATTGACAACTATTTGGTTCTCCATCTAAAACCTGTTAGACCAAGAGACGGTAATGCAATATAGAAACGTACATCCGGTTTGGGGGGGCTGAGCTGGAATTGGATCAAACCTATCCGTGCCTTCTCCATTCTTGCTGGCCCGCCTCCACTCTTTAATACTGGTTGATTCAATACTAGCCCATCAATCATTTCACTGTCCTCGATAGTGCCGCCTACTTTCTTGACGATCCTAATATTTTTTAGATCAACGTTATCTGCAGTTTTCTGATCGATAGTCCTGAGCACAGCATCGACAGCGATGGGTCCTAGAAGGTTTGAATGTTGGGAAACGATTTTCGAGGACAGAGATGTAGAAGCGGCCTGTAAAAGCGTAGCTCGATCAGATAGAGATATGGGATGCGACATGTCCTCCAGAACTTTGACCGCTGCTGCTGCTGCTCGTTGAAAAGATTCCGAGATAACTGTAGGGTGTATGCCTTTGGCAAGTAGTCTATCTGCGGCACCAAGTAGGCTTCCGGCAATTACCACTACAGAGGTTGTACCGTCTCCAGCCTCCACGTCTTGAGCTGCACTGAGGTCAACAAGCATCTTGGCTGCCGGGTGCATGACCGCCATATCTTTCAGCATCGTGTTGCCGTCATTTGTGATTATTGTCTCCCCTTTCCCCGTCTGTATCATCTTATCCATACCTCTTGGTCCAAGTGAAGTTCGGATTGCATCTGCGACTGCTCGAGCGGCCATTATGTTGGCGTTCCGCACCGCCATGGGCTTCTCCTTGTCCTTGAAGGCATTGTTGCCAGAATTTGCAGAGGCGGTGATAGCCATGATTGGAAACAACGTGGAGAACTAACAGGTAAACCTAGTAGGTAGGAAGCTCAAGCAGGAGCTATGTATGAAGAAGTCGAGGCGATGAAGGACCGCACGAAATGAGGTTTCGAAGACGATAACTTAGTGAGGCAAACTGTACTAGATTAGTGCCCATCAAAGTAGGAAAAATCCTCTTGTAAGAAGCTTACCCAGCTGTTCCTCATACACAAAATACGATATTTTGACGCGTCTGCAGGCGCGGCGCTACCCTCGGCTCAACCCGAGAGCTCTCGCTGACAATCAAGAGCCATCATCACTGGCAAAACAAAGGTAGCTCCATCACTTCACTACAAATACGTCTCGATTATCCCTTTTTACACTCGACACCGTAAGCATCTCTGTACAGCTAGATTGCAAAGTAAACGACTAGATCATCGGAATGCCAAGCGCTACGGGCCAGAGCTGGGAGAAGTACCAGAAGGAGTTTGCAGACGATGAGACGCCCGAGAAGAAGATAACACCACTATCAGACGAGGATATCCAAGTGCTTAAGACCTACGGCGCTGCTCCTTATGCTGCTGCGTTAAAGCGGCTAGAAAAAGAAATCAAGGAGAAGCAGAGCAGCGTTAACGAAAAGATCGGTAAGTCTACAAGGGACGATCAACTTCACTGCGAGGCTATTCCAAGCTAATACGACTCTTAGGCGTCAAGGTACCATGGACTTACATGTTTCTAAGTCTCATCTACTAACAAGAACCAGGAATCAGATACAGGTCTAGCGCCACCACATCTGTGGGATATCGCTGCAGACCGACAACGGATGCAGGAAGACCACCCTCTACAAGTCGCTAGATGTACAAAGATAATACAGGACGAGAAGGACTCAGAGAAGAGCAAATACGTCATCAATGTGAAGCAAATAGCGAAATTCGTGGTAAAGCTGGGAGAGAGGGTCAGTCCGACGGATATAGAGGAGGGCATGCGGGTTGGGTATGTCACTCCTAGACGCCTCCAAGTCAAGTACACCACTAAGTTCCACTCTAGCGTCGACCGCAACAAGTATGAAATCCTCCTACCTCTGCCCCCGAAGATCGATCCGAGCGTTACGATGATGACTGTGGAGGATAAACCTGATGTTACCTACGGTGATGTTGGTGGTTGCAAAGATCAAATCGAGAAGATCCGTGAAGTTGTCGAGATGCCACTGCTATCTCCCGAACGATTCGTCAGCCTGGGAATCGACCCTCCCAAAGGTGCACTTCTATATGGCCCCCCTGGCACCGGGAAGACGCTCTGCGCTCGTGCGGTTGCCAATCGTACTGATGCTACCTTCATTCGGGTGATAGGCAGTGAACTAGTACAGAAGTACGTTGGTGAGGGCGCTAGGATGGTCCGAGAATTGTTCGAGATGGCCAGAACTAAGAAGGCTTGTATCATCTTCTTCGATGAAATTGATGCCATTGGTGGTGCTCGGTTTGATGACGGCGCGGGTGGAGACAATGAGGTCCAGCGGACAATGCTGGAGCTTCTTACTCAACTCGATGGTTTCGATTCGAGAGGGAACATCAAGGTCATGTTTGCAACCAACAGACCTTCGACTCTGGATCCCGCGCTTATGCGACCCGGCCGCATCGACCGGAAGATAGAATTCTCACTACCAGATCTCGAAGGTCGGGCGAACATTCTTCGTATTCATGCCAAGAGCATGTCTGTTGAGAGGGATATCCGATGGGAGCTGATCTCAAGGTTATGTCCCAACAGCACCGGTGCTGAACTTAGGAGTGTGGCTACAGAGGCAGGAATGTTTGCAATCCGTGCAAGAAGGAAGGTTGCGACGGAGAAGGACTTCCTGGCGGCAGTGGACAAGGTGATCAAGGGGAATCTAAAGTTCAACTCGACGGCTACATACATGCAATACAATTAAGATGATCGTTAAGGGGATCGCGATTGCACGGGCGTTCAATGGAGCAGGAGCATTTGGCGATTAATCAGAGCACCGGCTTTGTGTACATTAGATGGCGCTTCTCAGATCGCCACAACAGTGTCATTAATACCAAGCGTTAACCATATCTAACGGTCAAATGATGAAAGCAGAACACCGGTAGTGAGGAGACACAGAATTGAACTGCCTGATGCCCTAGCAATGGCCTCTTTGGTAAGCAAGATCGCTCATTGGCAGAGATAGCCGAGGCTGAAGGCGAGCATTAGCGCCGATTGCCTCACCGTATGATTATCCGAATGTCGTTGATGCATTTACGCCTCCGCAGTCTATTGTTTCTTTCTTTTCCAATTGGCAACATTCAACCTCTCTCCTTCTTCATCCCACCTCACACTGACTGGTCGCCCACTTTAACCTCTATATCATGATTCACTCTGGTCTGCGGAGCTTTGGCTCTGCACCAAAGGTCGGAGAATTGCATATACATCTAACACGGAGGGGCAACCGACTAACAGGACTCCACAGATATTAAGGGCAACTCGTCAGAGCCGACTGTTCTCCACCACAAAGCCTGCTGGTAACCACCCATCCATCACTCGATTTGTTAAGCCAATCACTAATCTTATATCCAGCCCGAATAATAGCCAACCAGCCATTACGGGCAAAAGAAGCCTCCCCATTCATCAACAACAAATACCCCGTTATAGTAGGCCTGTCGTACACCTCACCTGGTACAGATGGTCTGATAAATTTCCCGTAGGATCATGAGTACGATGCACTCGTTGTGGGCGCCGGTGGCGCTGGTCTACGTGCCGCCTTCGGTCTAGCGGAGGCAGGGTTCAATACAGCGTGTATATCGAAGCTGTTTCCTACGAGAAGTCACACGGTTGCGGCGCAAGGTGGGATAAATGCTGCGCTCGGAAAGTGAACCTTCCAGCCCACTACCCGAATGCCATACTTGACACTGACGGATCGGCTACAGTATGCACGAAGACGATTGGCGGTGGCATATGTACGATACGGTAAAGGGTTCTGACTGGCTTGGTGATCAAGATGCGATTCATTACATGACAAGAGAGGCCCCAGCCAGTGTCAGAGAATTGGAGAATTACGGATGCCCTTTCTCGAGAACAGATGACGGCAAGATGTAAGGATAGCGGATGATTACCTTAGTGATGTCGTACACTGACTTTTCATAGTTACCAGCGGGCTTTTGGTGGTCAATCGCAAAAGTTTGGAAAGGGAGGCCAAGCATACCGATGCTGCGCGGCTGCCGACCGAACAGGCCACGCTATGCTCCACACGCTTTATGGCCAATCCCTACGGCACAACACCAATTACTTCATCGAATATTTCGCGTTAGATCTCATCATGGAGGATGGTGAGTGCAAAGGGGTCATTGCCTATAACCAGGAAGATGGCACGCTACATCGTTTCCGCTCACATAATACCGTACTGGCTACTGGGGGATACGGACGTGCATACTTTAGCTGTACGTCAGCCCATACATGTACAGGAGATGGTATGGCAATGGCTGCTCGTGCTGGTCTCCCGAACCAGGATCTGGAATTCGTCCAATTCCACCCCACTGGTATCTACGGTGCTGGTTGCTTGATTACCGAGGGTTCACGAGGCGAGGGAGGATACCTACTAAACTCGGAAGGTGAACGATTCATGGAACGCTATGCACCTACAGCCAAGGATCTTGCCAGTCGAGACGTTGTCTCGCGATCAATGACCATGGAGATCCGTGAGGGGCGGGGAGTTGGCCCAGACAAAGACCACATATACCTTCAATTAAGCCACCTACCCCCCGAGGTCCTCCATGAACGTCTCCCAGGAATTTCTGAAACAGCATCGATTTTTGCTGGCGTCGACGTCCGCAAACAACCTATCCCCGTCCTCCCAACGGTCCACTACAACATGGGCGGTATCCCTACCAAATATACCGGTGAGGTCCTTACTGTTGATGGAAACGGCAAGGACAAAGTCGTCCCCGGCCTGTTCGCTTGCGGTGAAGCAGCTTGTGTCTCGGTTCACGGTGCCAATCGTCTAGGTGCAAACTCTCTCCTTGACCTCATCGTCTTTGGCCGCGCCGTCTCTCACACCGTCCGCGACAATTTCGAGCCCGGCATGCCCCACAAGGAGATGCGTGGTGATGCAGGCGCCGAGTCCATCAGCGTGCTCGACAAAGTCCGTACCGCTGACGGGCCGAAGAACACCAACGAAATCAGAAGCGCCATGCAAAAGGTCATGCAAACCGATGTCTCCGTCTTCCGCACCCAAGAATCACTCGACGAGGGCGTGCATCGGATCAAAGACGTCGATAGCTCCTTTTCCGAAATCGGCACCAAAGACCGGAGCATGATCTGGAACAGCGACCTCGTCGAAACGCTCGAACTCCGCAATCTCTTGACGTGCGCCGTGCAGACGGCTGAGAGCGCGGCGGCCAGGACCGAGTCAAGAGGCGCGCATGCCAGAGAAGACTTCCCAGAGAGAGACGACAAGAACTGGACGAAACACACGCTTAGTTGGCAGAGGACACCGCAGGATAAGGTGCAGTTGGAGTACAGAGCTGTGAATAGTCATACGTTGGATGAGAATGAGTGTAAGAGCGTGGCGGCTTTTAAGAGGACGTATTAGAGTGGGGGAGTGGCTACATTAGGGGGGCGTATTTTTGATTTGGTGGTATTGTGTAGGTAGGTTTGTATATAGCTTTATTCGTGCTGTTCGTCATTTCTTGGGTGTAAAAGTGTACAAAACTTGCCGTTGTAAGAAGTTCGAAGAAGTGACAATCGGTGTTGTGAGTCGATGAACTTTCTTAACGCTTATATCCATTTGGCTGAGAAGTTCGTTTCGTTTCAATCCCTTTCAATCCGTTCCATCACCACAGCCAAACCCTCTTCACCAACACCTCAGCTCAGCTCAGCTCAGCTCAATCCAACTTCTTCAAACCCTACTCAACGTCCTCGTCTCAACTTCTTGCCGCAAAAGTGTGAGTAGGGGTGCGCGAGATGGGGCTGCGATGGGGGGTTGAAAAGGTTTGGATGGGTTGATTTGATGTTTTCGTTGGCTTGGTTGGTTGAAAAGGGGAGATATGTAATGGTGAGTTGGGGAGCGGGAGGAGGAAGGGATGAATGGGGGTGGTGAGATGGGGGGGAAGAGTGGGGGGATTGTTGGGTTGATGGGTTAATGGGGGTTAGGTTGTCACGATGAGAGAAGTACAAAGGGGGGACGTTTTGTTAGAGATGGGATGGAGTTTCTTATTCTGCACCGTTGGGCCGCCATGGATGGTTCTTAGCTAGCCAGCGATAGACCCGAGCGAGGTTCAGTACATTGTGTTTAGTTGGCGTTGTCCGGGTTTTTGCCTCCAACATGTTGCAGCATATATACTGTATTCTGTTCGGTCCAATAGATCACCACCTTTGTATTGCTCGGTACTTGATGTGGAATTATGATAGCTACAAGGAGAACCAAACGAAATAGCCATTTGCTCATAGCTGATGCTCCAAATTACCCCCATGAAGTCCCCAAACAGTTCGCTCCGCTTACATTGACCAAAAAGTAGTTTGTACATTGGTGCGATTGCTTTGACAGTGTGATTATAATGTAAGGGTATGGGAATCACAGAGATAGAATCGGACTTGATGGACACAAGGCGCAAGCTCAAACACACAGCACTCAACCATCTACCCGAGGTACACAACGGCGATGAAAGCGCTGAGCACAAATGCCAATGGGCTTCCAAGACCAGCGGCGCTGCTGGGGGCCTTGGTCGGGCTTGCGCTTGGGGCCTTGGAACCAGAGGTGGAGCCGCCGGAAGTCGTTGCCGAGGAAGATGTGGTGGCGGTGGAAGTCAGGGTGGCCATGCTCATGGTGGTGTTGCGGCTCATGGGGATGCCGGTGCCGGCGCTGGCAGAAGCACCAATACCAGTTCCGACGATACCAGTGCCGACGATGGCGGTGGTGGTGGCATTGTAGCTTGGCATGGTCGTGGTGGTGCTGTTCTGGGTTGAGGGTAGGGGAACGGGCACGACGGGGGTGACGGACATGGAGGAGCTGTCTGTTGAGGAGGCGCTGGATGAAGAGGACGAAGACGAGGCTGAGCCGCCGCTGAGGCTGAATAGGCCGGAGTAATTGACCGCGCTGGTGCCTTGGGTGATCTTAAGCGCGTAGTTTTCGCCGCTTGGGAGCGACTTGGAGGGTGTCCATGTGTAAGAGCTGCCGGACGCAGAGCCTGATGAGCGAAAAATCAGTACAAGGGCAAACTCGTAATAGCTAAACAGGTGCACCACTCGGCTTAGAGCTGAGGATGGCTTACCTGTGACGATTTGAACAGTCTGGAGATTGTTTGCGGTGCCTTGCTGAAGAATGATGGTAACAGCCTGTAACAGTAGATGATTAGCGCTGTTTGTTGCCGTTGGGGTGCAGTATGATAGTCTTACAGTGCCATCACCACCGGTCCATTTCAGTTCAGTGGAGCTACCAGCAGTCACTGAAGTTGGAAGCGTAGTGAAAGCAAGCTTTGTCGTCTGCGCAACGGCTGCGACAGCAAAAGATGCGCCGACAAGAAGAGCTTTTGCGAAGTACATATTGACGCTATTGGATAGACGGCAAGGTAGATTTAGGTTAGATTAAAGAGTTTTAGAAGAGGTACGAGACTGATAAACGAGTGGCAGTCTTGTGAAGGTAAACGAGTGTCGATTGTTGTCTTGGAACGTGAAGCAAAGCGTGGGGGAGTAGAAGAAGAAGAAGAGAAGAAGAGGAAGAGAAGGAGCTTCTCGAGAAGGGGGGAGATTCGGGGCAAATCAAATTTGCGACTGCGCGTGAACATTCAGCGTAGGTTGCATATTACTTGCCACTTCAGGTATAGCCGACTCGTTTCAGGGGTCCAATCACAGTCGAATCACATGATCCTATATTTCGCTCCCGTCCGGTTACAGAAATTATAACTGACATCACGCCAACCGCAATTTGGGGTCGCTTCAGCCGCCAGCGAGCGAGCGCATCAGGAACTACATAATCGTTGATGTTTTCGTCAAGGTTCTTAAAACCCAAAATCCAAAATCAACATGGGATACCGAAAGGAAGCAGTTAAGATATAATATACCGTAGTAGAAGGATCGGGGATGACCACTGGAGTTGTAAATTCAAGGCCACCGCTTGGATAAAGGAGGGCACGTCAGGAGATGAGCGATACATGGCATGCGAATTTGCAATTCGGATTCGCAGGTTGAAGCAGTGATCACTACCATAGTATATAGAGACCGACGCTTGTCGTAAAGCATGCTTCTAGGTGAAATCTCTTTTCTCCAAACTTTGAGTGGCAGACTCCGCGAATGATCGATTTGCGGAGAGGCCAACGACTGGGTTCTTGTGATTCAAATCAAGAGACGTGTACTTTCCGGCCTTAGGAAAATTCCATAGAAAAAGGCTTTAAATGACTGTCGTGGAATGGGCAAATCTGAATGTTCTCTGTAGATCGGTACATCATGCTCTTCGGTGTGACTGCAAGCTTGAATGACCCAACTATTGTTCATATGTACAAAAACTCCAGATAGCCCGTGCCTAGGCATTGCTACATCAATAGGTTCTCTTCTAACAATCTCTTTCGTAGGATCACCGTGATCTTTGCTACTCACTCCATTGCCTTCAGCTTCGCCACTCTCGCCTCCTCCGCTCTGACATTTTTCTGCTTATAGTGAGCAATAAGATCTTCCAGGTTCGCGCTGTGGCCAGCGGGAACGTTATAGGGCGAGCCGGTATTGAAAACTCTGGACAATTGTATTAGCAGTCTAGCCTTGAGGGATCTGCTTTCCGATGGGTAGTATTCGGCCGAATCTACTCTGTGTGAAAAGCACGGACGATCTAGAGAGCGTAGACATACTCTGGAAACTTCAACTCAACATGCTTGCTGCCCGGACTACTCTTAAACAGATTCCGGTCCTGCGCCGCCTGCTCAATCATGGCCGTATGTAACGAATTCCTTTGCTCCCAACTCCCTAACCACTGACTAACGCTCTTGATAAAGCGCGTGATAAGCGGTTGCGCTTGGTCGGCGCTGCTACCATTCGAAGACCGGGAGAATTTATAGATTGCGAAGGAGAGGGGTAAGGCGGCGATGGTCAAGTAGAAGCCGCGCTGTTAGGGTAAGCTTGTGCGTTCATCGGGATTTCTTCACCGCCAGGGCTGTTAGGGGTAAACGTACGCCTAGTGACTCGTTGACAGCTTCAGGATGATGGCCATGGTGGGTGGGCTCGTACTTTCCGGCAGCGGCTACATGACCACTAGGCTCGCCCGGAGGATGGGCGCTGCTGGCATGGCGCCGCTGTGAACGGCGATACGTCTGCCGGACGAGACGAGCGAGGTCTCGCCTTGTTTGCAGCATTGTGGAAGAAGTGCAAAGCCGCCAATGGATTGATATCAATATGCAGCTTTAAAGAGGTGATACTTGGATAGCCGCTTAGTCATTGGGATAGACCAATCGGATTTAACAGAGAATATCGAAGATGCCAACTATGAAGAATTTCTAAATTTCTATAAAAGCAGATGTATCTTCTCCGTTTCTCATAAACATCTCTGTGCTATCGTGGCACTTGCTAAATATTCTCAAGGATCTTATTTCGTCATGCTAGCATTTCTTATCACCGCCATCTCCTTCCTCTCCTTCGCTCAAGCAACTGTACCCTCTCCCGCCGCATCTGCAGACCTCATATGTCACACAAGTAACCCAGCAGAATGCTACCCAAGAGAATTTTTACCTACAGACGAATTTCGAATAGTCCATGATGACCAGTCGATTCCCAAGGGTCTCCATGTCCGATTGAACCTCGCAACCGGGGTAAAGGAAGCAAAAATTAATGTACCAGACTTGGACGAATCAGAACAGCACTATTCGGATCTTACCGTTGAAGTACCCATTCCAGAAGAAAAAGAGCAACGTTCAGATCTCATCATCTTGGAAGAACCTGAAGAGCAGCCGTCATCACCCAGCATACATGATCAATCGAGTCCAGAGCACCAACACCCAATACGCCCCCCAACCTTCCAACCCGAGGAGCATTCTCTTTTTGCCGATAGCATCTCCGTTCTTAAGTCATCGCCCAAAGATGACCTAGAAACCCAGCTACTCGCACTCTCTGACCTCCAGGATCTCTCTCACTCTTACCACTGGGGTGTCACCCTGGCTCGAGACAGAGCGATTTCTCACAAAATCTTCCAACTCCTCTCAGCCTCCAGTCTCTCGTCTGACCTCCGCTCCGCTGCCGCTCTTCTCCTTGGTACCGCGATACACAACAACCCAGACGCACTGACAGCCGCACTTAGCCATTTCTATAACGACGAATGGCCCACTGGCCCACTCGAAGCCGTCCTGGTTGCCCTGGTGCATGAAAATCCCCCAAAACTTCTTCAAAGGATGGTGTTTGCTCTATCCGGCTTGTGTCAAGATTCCTCTCAACTATCAAAATTTGTTGATGCTGGAGGGTTAGAGGTCTTGCATAGTATATTTGATAAAGACACTGTGAGCATATCTAGCGATGGCAAACTTCAAGCGAAGATTGCGAACTTCCTTTTGGATCATTTTTTGCAGATCGAAGGAGGTACGAAACCATTAGCAGACACAAAGACGGTCACTGAACCAGGTCGAGTCCAAGGTACGACCGCAGATGGGAAGAATTTGGTCGAGGTAGCCAAGGCCGCCCATGTTATTGAGTCAAAGCTCGAGGGAGAAGATCCATGTGTCTTGACAAACGAAGACAAGGAACAGGACCATCTACAAGAAAAAACCGACTTAAATATGGGGCGGAGAATGGCCGGAGTTCTTCAGCCCTGGTGCTCAGTTTTCCCGCAAGGCATGTACCAAGCGGAGAAAGCAGGAACAGTCAACATATTCGCAGATATAAAGCAAGCACATTCCGCACTGGAACGTATGTTGGAAGGGAATGGGTGCAGTTGCGATACCTATTGTAGCTCTCTCGATTGATAAACCGATTCACCACAATCCTATTCGCAACCACTATCCATCCGAGCAAGATGCTGACGCTATCATACACTAAGAACGATGAGGATGTTCATGCCAGATGATATAAATACCTGTGTACTGTCAGTAAGACTACCAGGTTCACGAAGCTCGGAGTTTGCCTACCTTCCCTGGCACCTCAGCGTTCTTCGAGCTCAAATTGCATGTCGCCAAGATCTTGTCCCGCGCCGATATTGCCTTCGTCCACCGTATCCCCTGCCTTCGCCGCCTTCCCTGTCATCTCCTTCGCCTTGGACTCCACAACATTCACCTTCATCTTCTTCCCCTTACCCTTCAACTCAACCAACTCCTCATCTTCGCCACTCCTCACATCACCCTTCTTCACAATCCTCGCAACCCCCTTCTTCTGGACTCTAGGCTTCACTGGAGACCCATCTTTGGAGGCAGTCGCGAGCTTCTTGGCGGCCTTTTTTATTTCCGCTTTGATGACTGGTTCATCCTTAGCATCTTCACCGCCTTTCTTGGCCCGCTTGGCAACTTTCAAACTCTTACCCTCTTCCTCGTCTGCGTCCGAACCCTGTTCCTCCTCCTTGACAGTCGTGCGTGCACGCTTAGTGACCGGCTTGGCGACCGGCTTGGCGACCGGCTTGGCGACCGGCTTAGCAACTCCAGCCTTCCCGTCCTTTCCTTCGTCGCCTTCAATACCGTGAGCTCGATCGTGGTCGTCTTTTAATTCTTTAGCCTGGACTTTCAATTTGCGGAATCTATGCTCCAGAGAGGAGGCAGTACGGGCGCCCCCGCTCAGAGCAGCCATGACCTTGTAGTTCAGGGCGAGTTTGGGATTGGCTGCGAGCAACAGTAGGATCAACTCTTCCTCGGTGGGGGCAGCTGAGCCGCGACCCTTGGTGGGGCTGGTTGGTCCAGGTGGGCTGGACATGGTGGCTACTATTGGGTCAGCTATCGCCATCTTGAGAAAGTGTTACGACAGAGAGGTGAAGTATCAGCAGGGTAGTCTTGGAAAGAAAGAGAAATCCTAGGTTGTTGATACTGAACCGCGGAAAGAGCTACCAACCCCCTTGCCCCACCGCAAGAGTAGCCAGCGGCCCCGCCAAAATATTAATTCGTCCTTTCCTGAACAGAAGCATGGAAAATGCGACAGTTTGGGGCGCAACAACAAGAATTGAATCAACGTTTCCGCATTGCCCTCCACACAATCAAGCTTCATCTCTACAATCCCTCATGGCTAAGGATCACAAGGCCCCCTCACCACTGGGTATCTTCCGCCAAAAAGTGAAGGTACACACCAAAAACACGATGAAAAAGATCGTCCAAGGCGACGGGCCGCAACGTGTTCATAGCTGAAATAGCACCGTAGCGAAAAGCCCGTAAATTATGAATGCTCACGGTGTAATGAGCTGGGATATGCGTTTGATCTGAGGTTTCCTAAAAGTGGTCGGTCGTGCTTTCCAAAATGAGAAATGTGAGGGATTGAGCTGGCGCGTGGAAACTAAAGGACCAAACAAAAGGACAGGAAAAGCTCCGTGCACTCTTACCTTCTGTTGATTGTATGCTGTGTGATCTGACAAGTTTTCCACGTTCCTGAGGTTTGTTTTCTGGACTTGATTGTTGCTGTGTTGCGGGTGTTTCTGGAATTATGAGCTCACTTCCAAAAAAAGGGGGGGGGTTGAGCGTCAAGTAACAAGGAAGTGTTTACCTTTCGTTTCGCCCTCAATGTTGTAGAACGCTCTTAGCAACTCTGTAGTCCTGTTTTCAAGGTTGCTGGATTTGTATCGAGAATATTCTACAATCGTGAGCTCACATCTCACCACAAAGTTCCACGGTCAACTACCTTAGTAGTATTCACCTTTTCTTCGCTCCTCGGTAGAAACCTCCTAGATTCGGTGCGACTTTCTCCTTGAATCTAGCTGATGCTTAGTTGTACGAAGGTAGTTATTGTCTTTGACCTTGTAAGCTCATTTCAAACCCCATAGTCAAGAGCCAGCTTGTGATGACTACCTACCTTGTGTCCACCTTTGCTGTCGTAGAAGTCTTCCGAGAGAGTTTTTTTTGGAGATGTATCGCAAGTCGACACTCTTCCAAAATTCCTGCAAATCACGGTTTTCGAAGGTTGCTGTTATGTTGTGGCTGTCGTTGATCAAGTAGCGCTCGCTCACTTTGTGAAAAAAACAACCTGTTGAATTATCTGTTGATTTGTAGTATTATTCACAAACTCCCGCAAAGCAACACCCCCGATGCACGAAACGACAGAATCCACTTTTCCTAAGTAACTAACGAAAGTATTCTACCGACTCTTCTGGATATTGGAAGGATCACAGGATGGGTTGAAAGAAGCAAGATATGGTCAAGTAAGGTAGGCGTGCGGAGTGAAGTGATCAAACCCTCAACCCTCCAACCCCGATTCTCAAGACAAATAAACCCTCTCCACCGTCCCAACACCACTTTCTTCACACTCTGAAAGACGCAAACGCTCAGGTGAGTTGAGATAGTAACTCACCTGCGCCGGTGGTCGATAAAGTGGCTGTGAACCTGAAGGGGAGGAGAACTTGATTAAGTCTTTCAACTATCCACTATCATATCGTAGAAACCACCCTCACCCTCACCTTCCCTCTCCCTTTCCCAAACTCTCTCCTCCCCCCCCCAAAACGCTCTTCTTCCTCCGATATCCTCCCTCTCTTGTTCCCCTCACCCCCCTCCACCCCCTCCCAACACCCCAACACAACCCCACCCCTCCTCTGAAAAAACCTTCACCTAACCCCAATCCGCCAAAACCACCCAGGCCTGGTAATGTATTCGTAGAGCATCCTTAGTGTGAGGAGGAGGAGGAATATGCCTAGGGGGATAAGCATTTCGATCGTTGAGAAAGAGAGGGAGTTGGGAGTCGGGGTAGGCGGGATAGGTGGGTTGGGGTTGGAGTGTATTAGCGATGGAGGATATGTTGGAAGGGAAGGGAGGGTAAGAGAATATTGGAAACGAGATTTTTGTGCAGCAAAATTCATTTAAAACTATAGCTGCCGTCTTAAGTAGATCATACAAGCGCTTGCTAGAAAGCACCAGGTATTAGGTATTCGCTTCAACGGAAAAAGTCCAAGAGCGATACGCCCTTCCACCATTGTCCTACCAGTAGCGTAATGCACGGGTAGGATAATAACACATCCTTCCGATAGAAATCTTGAGATCCTTTAAGAATCTAGTAATACATGCCTTCCGTTCCTCCCGTTCGTTGTCGTCATCTGAAGCTACCCAGCAGCAGCGACCGGCATACTCCCTTTCCTCTCCTCCACCCCCTGCGCTTGGTCCTGCGCTTGTGCAGCAAGAGGTACAGGTATGCTAGAGGCAGAAGGATCTTTACCGGGATCTGAAGGCGGTTGCTGTGTGCCGTTCATAGATGCGTGTATGGGTTTGGAGTCTGGTAGGGTTTGAGGACGCCATTTTGTTAGGATTTTGGTGGTGGGGGCTTTGGCGTCGTCGTCTGGAAGCTGGTTAGGAATTGTTTGAGGGAGAAGGGTAGGATAGTGGCTTACTGTTCCGCCACAAGTCTTCGATTGCGTCTATGCACATCTCACGGACGGGTGGTCTGACTAGGATCAAATAGCTGCGCTTCGATGAGCTTCCTGCCCTTAAACAAACAAGAAAGGGGCTTACTGTATCGCATTAACCGCCAGGGTGACCCTCTCGGGATCCCGCGCCAGCCCTTCCACGCGTTCCAGTATCTTCTCATCTATCCCCGGAACCTCTGACAAAAACCTAATCAGGACCTTGTCCTTTGCATCCAGATACGGCACAATACCGTCGAGAACTTTTAGCACCCATCGTTCGTAATGTTGCTTTGGTGGTGGTGATACTTTGTGTTTCTGCTGTTCCCAAGCTTGCGTTTGCATCCGGTCATTAAACCATTCTTCGTTCAACCAGGAAATCGCTATGGGTATTCGGGTCCGGAAATCTTCAATGATGTATTTGAAAAGGGTCTCTCTTATGCCGTCGCTGAGACTGAGCTCTGTCACGGTCTTTTGGATGGCCGATTTTGATTCCTCCTCGCTTGATTGATCACCTTCTAATCCTGCAGAAGCGCGCGTTGCCAACCTGGTGATCACGGTGATCCATGCCTCTCTATCGTAGTTGCTCCCTGCTAATCTATTCAAACCTGGTTTCTGCCTCTTCGCTGCTGATGGTTCGTCAAGAACACTCATCACGCTGAAGACCCGGCTGATCGTGCCTTTTCCTATGTGTTCTGTTTCCTCAGCAGTCAAAGGCGGCGGTGGCGGTAGTTTGAACGGACCAAGGGCAACCTCGGGGGACGCTTCTAGTGAGTCTTCAGGAGGCAATGCATCTGTTTTGTTAAGTATCTGTTCTGTATCCTCTGTAGGCTGAAAGTCTGGCTCGTAGTCCTCTTCTTCATCGTCGAGAGTGAGGTTTGGGCCTTGGCCTTGCTTGGCTGCTTGTTGACTTCTACCTAAGGCGATGTAGCGAGATCGTACGCCATTGATGGCTTTCTCGAGAGCCTCTTGATTAATGCGGTGGAGTACAGGTAGGGTTATTCTTACCACTAAATCGATAGGCAACTGCGTCACATCGAATGAAGTCAGGCCTACGTCGCCGGTCAAGGTGAAAAGCTGTGCTGAACTTGTAGGACCGGGCGGCAGGGGGGGCAAATTGGGTTCAGCTGGGAGATCAGCTGCGAGGCGCTGACGCTTGGAATTGTCAATTCCGTCTGTCGGCTCGATGGGAAGTGCTCTCTTCCGGCTCCCTTCGTCAAACACTTCGAGGCGGGACTGCATGAGACGATCAATCTGTTGCTTGATTCTAGGCGCGAATGGTCCACTCTCGTTTCTGATTGGGCTGTTAGCTCTTGCTTCTATTCAGTATTAGGCGCTTCATACTTTCTTAGGATATTCAGGAGTAGAGCCCTCGTGGTCCTTTCCATGGACTTTATCTGCACCTTGATTTTGGGAGTCATTGGCGAATTGACTTGTTTCATGGGGTTGAAATTGAGTATGGCAGCAACGATCTTGTTCGAGATGGATTGTCGAGTTCTGATCAGAACACCGAGGCAATTCAGGGTGGCATTAACCAAAAGAGCATTACTGTAATCATGGAATCAGGGAGCGGTTCAAGTCTACAATCGTTTTACTTACCTTGGCTCCTCATGGAAGACATTTAGGAGCCTGTCCAAAAGCCCTGAAGCTTCCGGTTCCAGTCTTGGCGGTGGAATCAAGGGATGGTCTCGAGGCACAAGAGCCAGTGAGATCTCACTCTGTTCAGGTCGCTGCGGTCATCATTAGTATGGCGCCATCGTTCAGCAATCTTCGAGATCACGCACCCGTGGATCTGCAATTACGCCCGGTGTCTGCACTTGAACAACTCGTTGCACAAATTTGATGCAGCACACTCGTATTCCGGTAGAAGCCGTGTCCCATCTCTTCAATATGTTGAGCTTGATGGCAGCCATTCTCTCCCATGTTTGCGTATCAAGAGGGTACGTTATGCTAGTAAAAGAGGCCACATGAGATACCATTTACTCGCCCATTTCTCAGTATCACCAGCACGGACGCCTGCTTGATAGTCTACGGGGAGGAGGGACAAGGGTTTACACGTACATGTAACGAAAGACTAAGCCGTAGATACTCGCCGCAGCCTGTACTACGCTCTTGATTACACCCGTATCCTCATCCGGTATGTCCAGCAATTCCTTCAGAGTTTGCAGGACTACGATGCTCAAACTCTCTTTTTTTGGTAGTGGGATTGTAGGGCTCGCGAACGTCTCAGCTAAGAATTCAGCGCCCCATCTTCGCAGCTCAAGTCGTGCATTAGCGCCAACAATTGGTAAGATCCCTTGTACGATTTGAGGATATAGTACGGAGTCAGCGAGGACGAGTTGACGTGCAGCTTCGAGCTGGGTCAGTTGGTCTGCAACTGAGAGAGCCATGGCGTGGTCCGGGTGTTTGTGGTCGTTGTAAGATCAGCTGTAACCAACGTTGTTCAAGCTTTACCCTATAAACTGGCATCCACCTTCATTCACACGTACAATTCATCACCTAGCCAGATGTTTGATACGTCGATCGTAGTAGCTTGCCGGTAGACTAGTAACACATAAAGAGAGGAGTCTACGACGCATGTGTATTATGAAGGAAAGAGGTCGCGAGGTCAAACAAAGCTTAATCGATTTCTAGACAAGGATTATACTAGCGCGCCGTGCTCTACACTAGCGTACATTACCGCAGAGCCGCAAAGGCACAATCCGTCACGATATCAAAGTCGAAATCATATGCTCAGGGCCTATCCTAATCGGATTAGTCAGGGGTATCTGTTGATTTAGTTAGCTGAACCTTCACCTCCATAGAGTACACACTTACACCTATCGCTGCTTCAACAGGTTATGACCCCCGGACCTCTTATTTCATAGAGTCGCTTCATATCAGTGTGTTTGTGTCCGTTTAGACTACGATACAGTCAGTCAATCAACGTCGTCGTCATCGTCATGGTTAAAGAAAGTTACCCGATCTAGACGGACTGCTCAAGAGCTTGAAAGAAGAGGAGCTTAGAATGAAGAGCTTGGAGGTGATCCATTAACTGCACGGAAGAGGCAAATGGTCAAGGCATGCAGAGGGAGGTAATCTGTAATCGTGGAACACCTTGCTCTCATTGTCAAAAGAAAGGCAAAAGATCAGACGAAGGAGACTACATCGATTCGGGTTGGATCAATTACAACGGCCGTCAGAAAGACGGTCATTGATTAGAGTCATGAAGATGGCTCGGGCATTGAGGATCAGTGGCAACTAATTCGGGCATAAACAGATCTGCAGGCAAGTTAATATTCGACAATGATATCAGACAGACCTATTCAATTAGAGTCACGGCAATGACTCGAGCATACAATGAATCAGAATGATCTACAGAATAGAAGCTAGGATGGCTTCGGGCATACAAAGATCTGCAGGCAAGTTGATATTCAACAATGATATCAAACAGGTCTATTCAATTAGGTGTTTGGCAAAGATATCGGGCATTAAAAAAAGAGCCTTCAGAATGAGGTTATTCAGATATCTGGCAAAGGTATCGGGCATTAGGGTCAGCGGCAACTGGCCCGAGCAATTAGATATCGCGGCAACGATATCGGGCAGGCAATTAGGTATTTGGCAAAGATACCGGGCATAAAAGAAAAAGGGCCCTCAGGATGAGGTTGTTCAGATATTTGGCAAACATATCGAGCATACGGCAATGGCATGGTCAGGAAGACCTATTTGATAGGGGCTAGGATGGCTTCGCTCAATACTAACAGCTATAGCAAATAGCAGGTTACATGGCTTCAGAGGGAGCTAATTGATCAGAGGGAGTTTTTGCTTTCTTTCTCGGCTGCACTGGTTGCAGAGGAAGCTTTCTGGCAAAGAAAGCTTCTGAATAGCATCAAAATTGGCGGCAGCGAGGTCTAGGATAGGCCTGCGCGTGTTGATGCACGTGATGCTCAGGGTCTATCCTAATCGGGTTAGTTGGGGGTATCTGTTGGTTTAGTTAGCTGAACCGTCCACCATAAAATTTACACACTTACACCTATCGCTGCCCTAACATTTTCAAGATGCCATTGTAAGCGCTTCGAATTAATCTCTCTCCCAGATGTCTTGATTCTGATCTATCCCTCCAAATACCTTTCATCTAATCCTGTTTCCTCAGCCTCCCTTTCCTCCACTTACCCCCTCACTCAGATCCCATCTCCAACCCCCGCCATCCCTCGCTCTTTCACACCCTCAAATCAACCCCACTAACTATACCTCTACCCACAGCCTCCCCCGCTCCTCCTACTACGATAAAGAATACCGCCAAACCGCCGCCCTAATCCGCGCTCGCCAACCTTACCTCATCAAGAACATAATCACCGGCGGTGCCATCTTCGCTTTCACCATCGGTGTCTGTACGTCCATATCTCTCTCCGCCCTTGGGGTAAATTACAAACAGGACGAGGGGCTAATTGTGTTGTGAAACGGAAACAGATGTAATGACCATCCGAGCGGTGTCGCAGGATGATTTCTCAGACGTGCAGATACCGGATGCCCCCGTCCAGCCACCGCGTACGCCGAATGTGGGGGTTGAGAAGGGTGGCAGAGCCGGTGAGTAGTTGATCATAAGGGAAATTATGACGGGGAGCAAGGGCTCTGTGTTAGGCCCAAGAAATCTGCGAGGTTGGGCGCAGAGTTGGGGCTATTTACCTGGGGCTCAGAGGAATTGAGTTGGCGCATAAGGTGTCTTTTGTACTTGGCACAGCATATCAAGGAGCTGGATTAATGCAGGAGCGGGAAAACCTGGGCACTATGCGCTTGTCCAGCCATTTGCTTTGATTGCAGGGAATATGGGATTAATATGGCAGATATATGTCATGATTGTCTTGGAGAGCGCAGGAGAAGATAAGAGCCTAAGGCATCAAAAGCCAAATACATAGCACATCTCCTCTCCACTGACTGTAAGAGGCAATCCAAAATCCTATTCGTGAATACAAACATAACTTAACAAGAAGGGAGTTCAAGATTGAGTACCCCCGCCCTTGCATTAATGTTCTTACCAGGCAGCCACTGCACCAAATACAACAGCCATCAACGCGCCCCCCACATTCAAGCTATTTACCACCGCTCCGTTCCTCGGCGCACTAGCAGCCGACGCACTCGCCGAAGATGAGCTTGATCCCGTAGGACTTGCGCTCGTGCTTGAAGTCCCGCTGGTCGAGGTCCCGCTAGTCATACTCGTTGAACCTGTCGAACTCGAACTACCAGTAGTGCTAGTCGACATGGTTGACGAGCTACTACCAGAAGTCGTGGAAGAGGCAGAGGTAGCGCTGCTAGCGGATGTAGACGAGGAGCTATCAGTGCTGCTTGCGCTTGCACTGCTGGAGCTGGTGACGGAGGCGACGGTGTTGCTGGACTCGATAACGAACTGCGGGGTGTAATTAACCTTAGTAGGGTCCGTGTCCGATATGATTTCGAGGGCGTAGTCGGAGTTGCGCACAGTGTCGGTTGGGGGCGTAAAGGTGAAGGCACCGTTATTTGGAAGGTTTGCTGTTACGAAGATGGGTGGTCAGCTGCGTTCGAATGTTTAAGGATGTGCCGTGAGTATTATGCTTACATCCAATAACAGTACCCGAGCTCAAGTCGCTGTTGGCGCCTTCGCGCAACCGGAGTGTGACAGTTCCTGGAGTCGTTGGATTCCACTGGATATCAGTGGGCTTGCCAGCAGTGAAGGAGAATCCTTGGGGGACTTTGAAAGGGTTAGGGCCAGTAGCCGTTTGCGCAAGGACCGCAGTCGAGAAGGCCGCAACGGCTAGGAATATCGAGCGCATTGTGGATGGGGAGCAACTGCGTCCGGCCTTTGATACAGGAGATATATAGTTATAGGTTCGTCTGATTAATATTCGTTGAAGTTTCAGTGTCCGGGAAACGAATGTACAAGAAGATGAGAAATACAAGATGACTTTAAAAACGACAGTTGAATTGAATTGAGGATTTAAAAGAAGAACAGAAAAGCGAAGGCTAGGGGGGTCGGAAATTCGGAAGGACCAAAGTCTCGAGTTCGACTATGTACGAGATAGGTAATCGAGATCCCGGGAAGCGCGAGATCGCCCGACAGGGGCTGCAAGAGATCTCGGGGCGTACCGAGCGAATTATGAAGGTAGAACACCACCATCCACCAACAATTGAAAGAAGAGGCAAACGACAAAAACAATCTGTACGCTCTGCATATCTTACGACAAATATATTCTGGCAGCCTAATATGACTGTGGCAAAGGTCCAGGAAATGAAAATAATCTTTCCTGGTCTTCCATGAACAGAAAATGCTAGGGCACCCACGGTCCATGATGCTTGGTAAGGCTGTGAAGGCTCCTTGCCCTACCACAGTGTGATTTTTCAATGAAACCATCGTGGCTCTCGTATCACTCAATTCATACCTCCAGAACGACTCACCGGCAAGGCTATCAGCGGATAATCATAAGGAATATTGTCATCGATCATCGAGTCCTTTGCCCCGAAGAAGGTTCCAATGCTATTTCGACCCCCTGCTTTGCAGTTAATAAAAACGAGAAAGAGGCCAGGGGCTATTGATCCATTTCCAATTTCTGTCCTTCCCAGTCAGCGGTTTCTTCGCACGCATCGAGAGGACTAGAGACGATGAAATACCATTGTTTTGCTGATCGAATTGTAGAGGGCATTACAGACTTAGACATTCAGAAGAGTACAGAATCAGCCAGAGCAACAGAGGATCTAGCCACAGAGGAAACTGCTTTTCATACTTGGAGAGCGAAGAGACCCTGTCCCAAGCTCTCAGAGGCGAACGAGCGGCGATTTTGCCCCTGGATATACTTTAATTTGACCTTAGGTCACGGTTACATCTTTATGTGCGGCCGCAGATTCGGTGCTCAGTGCACCTGGAACCTAAGCATCTTTGATTGAGTCGTGATCTTGTTCAGGCCTGGCCTTAGTCGGTTCAACCAGGCAGTAAGTGGAACCAGCACTGGAGCGGTTGAGATCGCCAGCTCAGGCTTAGCCGCCAATGCACGGCCTCGAACTTTAGGTACCGTTAGAATACTAGAATCCCTAGGTGAGATTTCACCGTCATAACAGAACATTTGGGAAATACGGCGCGACGTCCTATTCGACTGAACGAGCGGTTGTAGAAGAATTAAGTGTTAGGGAAGGCAATGCATGGGTCGTCCGGTCAAAGTTAAGATGACTGGTAGATATCGACATATTGGATGATCAAAATGATGATTGTGAGATTGCGTAGAAATGACGGTGAGAAAGCACCAAAGAATTAGAAGAAGTGACGTGGCGCCGATATGAGACATGACTAATAACGGGGTTAGTGTGACCTGAGGCAATGCTCGATTCGATCCGTATACAGAAATTGATGGTAATCAAGTACTTCCGTAATCTCATTCAAAACTGCGACACCTCTCTCATTCCTTCGCAATCGTTGGTTCGCTCTCTAAGTGATGCAGATGCGATAGCCTCGTCGAGGTGACCAGACGACTGTGAACAGCGTCACTAAATCCAAACATACCCGACGACTGCATGGGCACAGCGGCAAAGAACATGCCGCAAGCTTTTGGATTCGGTTTCAACGACGAAGACATTGAGGACGATGGGGATAGAGAAATGCCAGCTACCACTAACGATGGAGAGCCGCCAGACGACACATGTGAAACGGCGAAACCTAAATTGCATACTTTACAGGAAATGGTATGACGCGTTGCTATGCTTCTTTTAACTTCGAGGATGGCATGTCTCCGGAGAACTTCGAAAGCGCCTTTACTGTTCCTTAAAGCGAGGTTCTAGACGATCTCACAATACTCTGTCTCAGGTTTTCATTGAGAGGACTGTTGCCACCCATGCCTAGGTTTGCAGCCATGATGTACAGGCCCACATCTCTGATTTAACTGCTATAACTTCTACCCTGTTACCTGCTGCCATCTACTGATATGGTATTGATTTCCTTGATGCAATCGCCTTTTGTTAATATTCTCCAATTCTCTTTATGATATGTCTTCAAATGGACACCCTGAACACATATCTTATCTCTGGCGATTCCGTGCTGATCTTAACAGCTATCAACTCTCCCTGATACCATCTCGTACAGTTCTGTTGAAGTCAAGGTCCTTGAAAGACAGGTTCGACATAGCCCGGTTTACCTTCCGCGCCGCGAGCTATTCGACATTCGCGCTCAATTGATGGCCGAGGATACTGGTATAGACCAATCCGTAACAGCCAGTCTCTCTGCCGACGACATAACGCCGAATATCTATGAGGGCGGCTTCAAGACCTGGGAATGCTCCTTGGATCTCGCCAGCTATCTTGGCTATTATATACCTAGGTTGGGAACACTCGGACCGAAAGATTTGCATATCGTTGAGGTACGTCTTGGTCCAGCCTTGGCGCTCGTTGCGCCTTGATGAAGACACTCCAAAGAACGGTGAATGACTCTCCTAACTAGCTTGGGGCTGGCGCAGGCCTTCCGATCCTTTCGCTTTTCCGAGATCTAATGGTTGATGACTTGCGTCAACCATTCCCTAGCGTTCAATTGACTGTCACGGATTACAACCCCTCAGTCCTCCATTTATCTACCGTCCCCAATCTTCTCCTCGGCTGGGCCAATAGTCTCGATATCCAATCTTCATGCTCTGGCGACTTGGAGGTCACTCAAGAACTTCAACAGCTGTTTACCGACTCGTTGAATCGATTCGGTATAAATATCTCTGCCGTTTCCGGTGGCTGGAGCCCTGCCCTTGTTGATCTCATCTCATCACAGCATCCCCCTCCAAATGAACGCATAGTAACATGTGACACGCTAATCATAGCAAGCGAGACCATCTACTCGCCTTCTACCATCCGCCTATTCACATCAACCTTGCTCTTACTGCTTAAAGCAACCGAGGAGCGAGGTGGCAGGTCGCTGGCCCTGATCGCTGCGAAAAAGGTCTATTTTGGCGTCGGTGGTGGGGTAGACGAATTTCTTACGGTCCTGGATGAGATGGGAGGGGAGGCCTCCGTGGTGTGGGAGAATGAAGGTGAGGGCGTGGGAAGAGTAATTTTGGAGGTTGTTGTTGGGGCGTATGACAAAAGATATCACAATACTGCGGAGCTCATGAGGCGATTACACAGACCAAGATAGGTCAGCTCGGCTTCAACATTGAAGGACTCCGCTTCTGAAAAACCCGGCCGATTGAGCTTCAGCGATATGGCCGAGCTGAGATGATGAATCTGGGAGTCCACGACTGGACGCAACAGACAGGGGCTCTAACACGAGCGACCTAAAATGATATAAAGGACGGCTCGGAAACGTAAGGGCTAACGGCAGGCTCAAGGTAGAGCCTCATCATACAGTCTCCAGCGTCCATCTCATCAGTTTCAACAAGCAATCGTTCTCGCTTCACTGACCCTCTCCCTGGACTTAGCGGTGTGGACTGCTTCCTCAACATGGTCGCAGAAATACTGACGCCCCGCTTCACAAGCCCATTCCTCCAACCCTCTTAAACATCGCATCCGCTTAACGCCCCTAATTGATCCATTTCCCCTTGTCCGCCTGAAATGGAAACACCTCTCACCACCCCAACGTCTTCACCAGCCAGCAAATTTCCTCCGGCCACTTCAGCTATTCTCGCCATCTCCTCCAATCCCCGAGTTTTTCACTTCCCACTTTTCACTATACTTGTTCTCCATTACTTTTGGAATATACTCTAACGCGTTCATCGTCTCTTTTTTTTTCTTTGTCTTCTTCTAGAGTTGAACTGCAAGCTACTGTATGAGCGCTACGGCGGCTAATGACCGATTTGAGGCGCTGGAGCGTTTGTGTTCGGTCCAGTCAGATGACGCTGCGAAATGTTATGGTGAGTTTTTGTCTAGGAGAACTTTGTGTCACACAATTAAATATGAAGTAGAAGTAAAGAATCTTCCAGGGGGGAGTTGAAGGTCCAAGGAAACTCTAGCCGTGCAAAGTGGACTTTTTCTGTTTTCTCGGTGCTTGTCTGCCAACGTGGGGGGATTCTTGTGCGAGTTGGAAAGATAGATGGGGTTTCCTTCATAACAATGGTTTTGGGTAGAAAATCTCATTCTATTGAGTGTGAAAACCAGAGTGTTCCACTCGTCGACTTCTCCATGTGGAGGTTCCGTTTTCTTTCAAGTCGAAAGGTGCGAGACCATATTTACCTCCGACACCACCGCATCATGATTAAAATCCTACACATGCCCCCCCGCTCGCTACCCCCTCCGCCTCCCCCACCCCCTCCACCTCAACCTCAACCTCCACGACCGGCCCCCTAAACCCCCTCCTCCCCCAAACCACATAATAAACCACACTAAACCCCACCACCGCCCCCGTAACCACGACACTCCAATTCATGGTCCTCGCCGCCGCCTTCGCCCCCGGCGGCCAAAAGCTCCAAAACACCACAAACAGCATCCACGCGCACGCGAAGGCGTTGTTCGCCACGCCGTACCATCCCGGTATGCGCCAGGGGCCCCAGGTGAGGGGCGGGGATGCGATGGTGGGGGGTTGTGGTGGTGGTGGTGGTTGGGGTGGTTGGCGGTGGGGTTGTTGGAAAGAGGGGGCGTGGATGCGAGCGGTGGTGCGGCGCCAGAGGAGGAGGACGGAGGGGAGGAAGTAGGAGGCGTAGAAGGAGGAGACGGAGAGGGAGATGACGTCGTTGAAGAGGGTGGGGGAGGCAATGTTGAGGAGGAGGAGGAGGGAGGGGAGGGTGGTTACGAGAATGAGGGAGATGAGGGGGGTGGATGTTTTGGGGTTGATCTAGCGGAGGTTGGGGGTTAGTAGGGTTTCGTGAGGGGGTGGTTTCAGGGGATATTGGGGTGTGTTCAAGGAGGGTTTGGAATAAGATGACTTTGTGGACGGGAGAGGGAGGGTGTGACTGAACGTGGCTGGCCTTACCCTACTCAGGTATCTTGAGAATGGAAGACCTTTGTCGCGGGCGAAAGACCAGGCCATTCTTGAAGATGTCGCAACAAAACCAATCGTCGCGCAGATGCTCATGATAATGATTATGGAAACCATGATTGTGGTCCCGCAAACCGAGTTGGTTGCTTGAGCGAATATCTCGATAAAGGGGTACCTTGTGGGAGTATTCTTTTCAAGCCGTAAGCGAGAGAACCAGCGAAGAGAAGTGTGAACTTACCTACCAAAGCGTTTTTGATATCCCCGAGGCAGAACAAGAGCGCCATCGTCATAGCGAAACCGAGAGCGCCGTTGAGGAGGACGCTCGTGAATATCGCGCGCGGGACGTTGAGAGAAGCATTTTGGATTTCCTCCGACATCTGGTAAGAATGTAAGCGCTGGAGCGTGTCAGAATATGTTAGTTCTTACATGAACAGCAGCGTCGGCGCCTGAATCATGATTTGTGAGCTGGGATATGTAGTGAGTGTCCAGATCTTACTTACCAACAAATTCGGCGACGCTCCCGATGAGTCCTACGCAAAAGGAGAGGCTTTGAGTAGACCAGTTCCCCTCATTCAGAACAGTATCAAAAACATCCGCGGCTGACGTATGTGGAGCCATGTAAATAAAAGGTATCAAGATGCCAATGAAACCCAGAATATGAAGTATTAAAATCAGCCCCTCGATACGAGGCAGAGCACTGTTAGCAACGGCGTTGGTGAATATGGCAACGACAACAGAAGCCCAGCTGAGTAGTGTGCCATGCAGAGGGTTGAAAACATAGTCGGAATAGTTCAGGACGATAAGGCCTTGAATCATTGTGCCGGCAATGTAGCATTCGGCGGCCACGGTGGCTATCCAGGCAATCGTGGTGAGCCAGCCTGTGAAGATCATTTCAGCCACGGAAAAATCTCCAGTTCCTCAAGACGTCTCGGGGGAGTGAAAAGCAGCCGTCGGTTCTTCTGATTGCTGTCTAAGGCTTATTCGTGACATACCTGTCGTGTAGCTCAGAAACTTTCTGGAAGACTTCGGGGCGAGCATGAACACCCAATAGTATTGTCCCCCAGCTATAGGAGCTCTATATATTCGAAGTTCAGTTCCTGAACATGGACATGGTGAGATAAGCCTTACATCGAGGCCAGCTCGCCAATAACGGTGTATGTTGATAGACTACCAAACCATGCTATCAGGAACCCATATGCAACGCCAGCTGGGCCTCCACTGAAGTAGGAGTAAGCTATTGGCGTATGGAAAGTGATACACAATCACGTACTTGACAAATCCGGCTGTAAAGAGCCTGTCTACGGTTAGAATAACGAATTGATATGTGGATCGATATCCCACTCACGGGAGAACTGTCTCCCACGTGACTAGTATCGTACAGCTGAAGCCAAATAGAGACAGAAACCCAAAGTTGCGCTAAGTATCGTCAGCGAGATAATTTGATACAAAGCCGAAAACCCTGAATTTTTACCTTGAGTACCTGCTTCTTACCCAAGCGAGCCAGTATCTCTCGGTCATCATCAAAGGAGCCTTTAGCTTCGATGTCTGCCATCACTACTATCCATGGCATTCAGAGAGCTCATGTTCGTAGATTGTGGATCTTCATCACAAGAAATAGTATGTGAGAAGTGGGAGATGAGTCTGCTCGAGCATCAAATTGTAAGAGATTCCAGTGGTCAACAGGAGAAAACAGCTATGTCCAAATACCATCAAAGAAAGAATTAACAAGAGTGAAAACCGAAGGAATCGCAATCTTTTGGGGCACCAATAAAGATGTGGGCGCCAAGCAATGGAAACTTGCTCAAGACTCGCTGGACTTGTCCACTTGAAGAAAAGTATCAACAATTTCTCGTTCCATCCTATCCAGTATAACCATGCATTGATGGCCAAAGGTAACCCCACAGACCCGGAGTAAGCCCATTAACATTATTGCAGCAACACTGGCTGGCATGGTAAGGCGCAGAAAGCTGCTCCATTAAAGACTCGGAGCACATTCTCTTTGGCACACCTACGATACCTTGATAGGTTCGATGGGCAATTTCGTGCATTGATTTGTGACTCTTTCAAAACCGCCTCGTCGACCATGGCAAATTATTGCCCCCCTTACTGCGCAAACCCCAAAACCGCGCATTAGTACTAATTATGCCACACTATGACTTTTGTGTACTAGCGTTATAGAATAAAGTTAGCGTGGGCGGTTTGGCAATTTGCGCAGATAGAGGTTAAACACGAGTATTGTTTAGTGGTTGAGAAGGTGAAGCTCGAATGTAGAGATTGCGTACCCGAGAACGAATATTGTTGTGGGGTAACGAGCTGTGTCTTGCACTGAGGTTGGGAGGGGTTGTTCTTTTGGCGTGATTTGGGACTGGGTGGTGGGATGATTGAAAAGCGTGGAATGGGGGTGCGAAGGGAAGGCAAGGTTGAAAGATTGAGGGTCTGTGGAGGTAAGAAGCAGGGTAGGGATGATGTGACACCCAGATGGCTGAATGACGATGTGAGTGATAAGTTGGTCTGAAGATGATTAAACGAGTGATTATGATTTGATGTGAGTCGTTAAAGAAATCGTCAGAGCAATCGTGATTCAAAAATGTGAGAAGAGTAGGGGATCGAACATGCGAATAGTGCAGAGGGATATTTAGAATAGAATATCATAGACGAAGCTGAACATCTTTCGAGATGACTAACTGAAAAATTCATCGTATAAGGTTTTGTAAAAAGGGTTGAAAGAAGTAGGAAATCAGCATAAGAATTAACGACAAGTTGATTCTCGAAGAAGAGAAAGTTAGAAACTAGAGTATCTTTCCATGTGTCTCATTAAACAAATCGCATGAGGAATCTTTGTCAGGCTTTCAAGAAGAGTAGAGAGACGAACAAGTAAGTTGACATAACAGAACATGCTTAAGAGCAAAAGCAAAGCTCTTAGAACGCTTGCTTGACTTCTCGAAGTAGTTAAACTAGATTGTCGACTTGTAAAAGAAACAGAATGAGGTTAAAACAGAAACAATTTCTCGATACAGTTAAATAGATGATTCGTAACTTGAGTTTCAGCAAAGCTTATAAGAAGATAGAAAAGACGAACCAGAAACGTAGAAAAGATGTTTGAAAAGAAACAGAGATACTCATGCCTTCTCAATAAGGCGTAACAGCTAACAGATCGATTAGTAAAGTTCTGAGTGAAATGTGATTAAGAATTAAGACTGCCTTTCGAACTGTTCAGCTAGAAACTTCATAAGACGGGTCTTACTAAGAGTCTGAGGAGAGAAGTATGACGATTACAAAAGATGATGCAGAGAAAATTCTTGAGGGCAAAAGAGAAATGCACTGACGCTTGATCAGCTTGACTGAGTGATCAAACAAGCTGATTAATTAATGAGATTAAGAAGGCAGAACTAGAAAAGAGACGTTTTTTCGATATACTTGAGTGAATAGTTCACAAAATGAGTTCCGGTTTAGAGTCTGAAAAGAGAAGAAGGACGACTACAAAACTTGACGTAAAGAAAATATGTGGGCCCAACAAGGCAATGCATGGGCGCTTAACCGACTTCTCGAAGTAGTCACACAAACCTTCGGGATTCAAACCTCAAGAAAAGAACTTTTTGCTCTGAGCTATGGACATAAATTGTCCAGGAAAACTCGCCACCCCTATCTTACATACAGGCGCGGAACTACTACTTCCGCTGCTCCACAACTAGGCCAGAACGCGCTAAAGCACCATTTGGTTGAGCCAGAGGGGGTCCTGCGCCGAGATGGCGTGTCCGAATGACCTCGTCACCACGACTGTAACGAACAGCCTCGGCGGGTATTCTGCGTAATTGCCCCTTTTGTTCAAGTGGAACTCCAGCTTAGTCGAGGTCTCGCATATCGTGCAGGCTACGAGATCTTGCAGACCCGAGTAGGCGTTCTCGTGGCAATATAGGATGCCGTCGACGACTCGGGGGTGGCTGGCTTGGATGTGGGGGCAGAAGCTGATAGCATATCCGACGAGCTTACGCTCAAGCCAGTCCGCCCGGAGGAGTTGGTTCCTACTTGGCCTTGGGCCCAGATCCAAGTACCACTCGTATGTTACTCTGATGCCTCCAAGGAGATGCTTGGACCATCGTATACTTGCTGGTAGGGGGGGCATATCTTTCTTTTCGGCTCCAGCGACTGGAGCACTGCTGCTCTCTTCGCCTAACACGCCGACGACAGTTCGGCCTATGGCTAATTGACCACGTACTTTGTAAACTGCGTGCTGACTAGCTCGAAGCTCCCGGAAACGGATTGTATGATCGTGCGTGAGATAGACTTTTCCCAGTTGGCCTTTGCAAACTCGTTCTTCACCGGATTTGCCCACTTCTTCCTGCGTAAAGGCATCCGCATCATGTCTTGTTCTGCACGCACTACAGGCAAGCCGGTCGTTAAGACGATGACTTGTGTCACGTTCATCCATACAAACTCGCTCAAACATCAGGTCAGAGCTTTCCATAACTCGATCCATTAGTGTGGTGAACGCTGGGGTGCAACTGTACAAGATGCGACTTAACATCCTAAGCGAAATCTGCGAGTTGAGCGGGAGTTGATTGAGAATCATGTCCCATACCTCTTGAGACAAGTCTGGTAGGTGCGTGGGCCCGCTGCTAGGAGAAGAATGCACAGACGCCATAGTGAAAAGCCTGATAATTGGCTAGATGTACCTAGATGAAGACAGGTCCGGCGGTTGATCGGCGTTGATTTTAGTTTAAAAAGCTTGAAGATGGTGTATGTCTATCTAGAAGACAGGTGCGGCGGTTAATGGCGTCTGATCTTGGACAAAAAGCCTGAAGTTGGTGTAAGTTTATGTAGACGAAGACAGGTACGGCGGTTGATCGTGGCCCGAAGTTTAGTACAACTAAACTTGGTAACGTCAGCTTCTGGATATGATTTCCACAGATATCTTGCTCACCTAAAGAAGGAGCTTGTGGTCTCTGGGTGTAGTACACTACTAAAAAGTAGAAGAGTAGCAACAAGCGAAGCGATTGTGAAGAGGGGTCTAGACTTTTGACAGAATAGCACGCGTAGAAGACGGATGGGGCAATAAGATGAGATGAGCGGTGTTTCCTCTTAGAACCAGCCCCCAGAGTGGTCCTAGTAGTCAATATGAGATGCTCGGACGATCGCATGCAGACAGCTTGATCTTTGCGGTCACGGCATGGATAAGATGTATCAGTAAAAGGCCTTGAGGCTTAGGATACCTTGAACAATAATAAATGAAAAAACGCGAGGCGGGAGGCAGGCTAACGACGCGGTATAGGCCCGAAGATTATCCATGGCTTCATATTGCACGATGGCTAAGGGTAAAAGAAGAGCCGAAAACATAAGTTTTCATCAGGATAACTCTCGGAAAGGAGTAATTACAAAGACTATGTCTCAACGATATGATACGATATTGTCTGATAGTGTATGAAAGCATGAAGTAGATTGATAAGAGAGGTCGAGCTAGCTGTAAGATGAAGAGAAAGGCATGGGATCATATCTGGACTGGAAAGCAGATAAAATGGCTATGGAGATGGGATATGAAAACAGCCCGGGCCTTCACATCTTTATATATTTCAGCTTAGACCTATGCATTGCTTTGAAGACTGAGGTAGGGTAATCAGACCATGAAGTAATTGCTCGTATCCTCGTACGGTCTTTCGACGTAGCAATGTCGTCCAGTCGTCGATAAATAGATGAAGTGCAAATCACGCTAAGCGTCAGGGTTTTTATCTGACTAAGCATCACTCCTAGCAACACTGACGTATCAACAAAGCCTAGCCTAGGACTTGTACGAAAGTGATAGCTGCATGTCCTCCCCGGTCTTAGTAGAGACCAAGGCATCTACCAACATGCCTACCCACAAACCAATCGCACCCTATCATGTTCAAAAACCACAAGAGAGGTAAAGGCCGCAGCGGTGACGCCTCCGCCCAGAAAGTCCCCCTCAAAGGCCTCTTCTCCAACGGAGTCTGGCACTGTAACTGCGAGCCCCGCCTTCCAGCTCAAAACTTCCAAACCAAAAACGGTGGCAAGAATCACGGGCGCTGGTTCTATACCTGTCAGCTACCTCAGCCCAAACGCTGTGATTTCTTCCTCTGGGCCGATGAAGCACAATCCAGAGAAGCAGCTGCTGTGCTGAATAATTCTCGCTCGGAGCCGGTGTCTGCTCCCCAGACTCCTAGCAAGGGTTTTATAGATGGAGTCTCTACGCCTCAGACGCCAAAGTCGCTTGGTAGATTGAGGCAAAGCAGTCTAGATATCACAGCTCCCTACACCCCCTCCAAACCCCCGAGCGCCCCCCGCTTTTCAGTCCCGAGCAGCATTAAGGCACCTACGCAAACCGCCACTGCCGAGGAATCTTACGATTGGCCTCTCAGTGATGATGAAGAACTCTCCAAGGTCGCCGATGAGCTATCCAGCAATGCGATGCCACCGCCTGAGACTCCGCGCAAAGCCGTAAAAATTGATCTGCTGTCTACACCGGGGAAACGCAAACGTGATGAATTAGAAAGTGAAAGCGCTGCTGCATGGCCTACACCAACCTCTGGCGCAAATACTGATATCTTCACCACCCCCTCCACCAACGCCCGTGCCAACACCCTCTTCCCCCCCAGCGCCGGCCTCCCCTCCCCCGCCGAGACACCCTCGCCCCGGCGCTTCAAAGATGCTCTCGCCGGAAACGGCCAAGACAGCGACCTCGCAACCGAGATGCTCCAAGCGCTCCAAACCGCATCTATATCTCCTGACATCCTAGCCACCGTCAAAGCTATCTGCAACAAGCACGCACTGTTTACGCACGGCGTGATCAAGGGGAGAGACATCTCCAGATCCCTGATTGCGAACAAAAACGAACGGATTACGGAGCTGCAGGGTGAGATTGAGGGGCTGAGAGCGGAAAGGGAGACGAATAGAGCGGTGATTAGGCATTTGAGGAGGGAGGCCGAGGAGGGCAGGGGGAGGTCGTAGGGATTTGCTGGATGGACAGGTGTGCGGGTGGAACTATTTCCGGTTAACGTTTACGAGGAGTGCCATGATTCGAAGATCATTCCCTGGTGTTTGGTAATCTGAGTTAACGTATCGGATTTCTGTTTTCTAAAACAAGTAGTATATATATATTTACAAAAATACCCCTACAGCGCCGATGAAACGACCATCTACTTCCCTCCACCCTTCTTCCAGCATATAATATCATCTACAACACACATCTAAACCGCAAACCCACCCACACCCCCCCAAAACACCCCCCTCACTCTAACCCCCCTCCCCCCCCAATTCCCCCAGTTCAGCGGCCCACCATTTCCCTTCCCTTCCACCCCCCCAAGATAACAGATACGCGACAAACCTGCCCTACCAGCCAGGTTTCCGATCGCCCCTCCCTCTACCCATTTCATTTTTTGCTAATGTGGCTTTCAAAGCTGGCGGTGGGGCGAGAAAAAGAGCGGTTGTGTTTTTGGGTGGGGGGGGGTGGATGTGAGGATGTGGTTCGTGCGTGGTGGGGGGAGGGGTGCGTGGTTGGGGGGGTGGGAGGGTAGCGTAGCAGGGGGGGGGGGAGATTTGGGGGATTTTGGTGGGTGGGTGGGTGTGTGTGTGTGTGTGTGTGTGTGTGTGTGTGTGAAGGTCAGGTGATGGATGGTTGATGGTGGTTTGGTAGGAGGGATGAGGTGGTGGAAGAGGTAGAGTATCTCGAGGTATGGAGTGGGAAGCTGGAAACTGTGGGGAGGTTAGGTGCTAGGAACGGAAGAATTTGTTTAATATGGATTGGATGAGCCAATGAGCTATTTAGCATTATGTATTATGTACACCTATTTATCTTCAATTTAAGCTCCACTGTCGGTGAAAAGAAGCTGTAAAAATACATCTTCCGTATGGGTATATAGCAGCCAGCAATGGAAAGCAAAACCCATCCCGAATCCATTTTGTTCAATCAACTTTTCGCCAGGGACTCCGTACGCTAGATCGGCGGAAAGAATGCAGAAGGATATGTGCACATAAAATCAAAGAAAGCAAATGGGTAGTAACGATATTGAGCAAAGCCGCCGTATTGTTGCGGTGCGTCCCAAGGATGACAAAGGACACTAATCATTTGCTGAACAGTGACATCATGCTCTTCCTTTTCGGTTTCTGCCCGGTCTGAGGAGTAGGTGTGCCATCCCTCCCATCCCCATCGGTAGCGTTTTCGGGAGAGGCCCAGGGAGCAAAGGCTGGATTTTTGAC